>CETK01386714.1_pt1 | contig 24946 bp, 12 predicted proteins | sample 361431 | NCBI WGS metagenome assembly CETK01 (sample SAMEA2622452, study PRJEB7988) | marine metagenome | biome: marine biome (ENVO:00000447); feature: surface water layer (ENVO:00002042); material: "saline water (ENVO:00002010), including plankton (ENVO:xxxxxxxx)" | depth 5 m | reverse complement strand
TACAAAGAATTTGAAGAGGCTTGTAAGATAGAACCGATAAAGTCTAACAAGTTACAATATATATTAATAAGTTTTATACTACTATGCATTCTGTTTTTGTCAAGTTGTACGACATTAGAAGTTGGAGTACATTACGGAAAGATGGCATATAATAAATGCCACGCTCTTGACAACTGGCAATGTTTATGGTATGATGAATAAAATCGAAATAGGCGATAATCTTGTTTGAGAGAGATTACAAGTATCGTAAATATATGATGAGTCCACTAACACCTTTGAGTGCAGGGGCAATAGACTTGAAGTTACTATAGTCGATTTTAGATTTAGCCCGCGTTTCGCGACCGAAGGCATTTGGAGATAACATGAAAACAAACTACTATGATTTTTTGATGAGGCTTCCAGTTTATGAAACCTCTTTGGATATTGGTAGCACTCTGAAAAATAATCTAGAGAATTATCTACTTTCGCAGCGAGACGAAATGAAACACACTACAAATGTCAAAGCAACCATGACGAACTGGACTACACATAAAACTAATTCAGAGTTTAAGGCGTTGTCTGATACTGTTCTTATGGTCGCCAAAGATATTGTAAAAACAAAAGTACCTCTTTACACTTCCGAGTGTTGGGGTGCTGTCTATACTAAAGGTCAAGAAACTAAAGTACATAATCACTGGCCATATCTATGGTCGTGGTGTTACTATGTCAAAACGCCAGAGGGCTCTAGTCCTTTAGTCTTTCCAGAATCAAATATCATATTTGAACCTAAAGAGGGTGAGTTGGTTATCTTCTCATCACTTGCCAAACATTTAGTACCGCCATGTTCGTGTGAAGACAAACGAATTATGATAGCAGGGAATATAGGATTACAAGAAATATAACTCTCCATAGCTCAGTTGGATTAGAGCAACTGCCTTCTAAGCAGTAGGTCGCAAGTTCGAGTCTTGCTGGAGAGGCCAATTTGTATAAATAAAATTTCCAAACTTATAAAGGAGATTTAAACTGGTCAAATATAGAGTTTGCTCTAAGCAAGTTCTTCACAAAGATTTGAAATTAGTTGAAGCCCGAAAAGTACTTTCCGATTTAAATGACAATAATAATGATGAAGAACTCGTGTACGAGCTAGAAAAATATAACGTAAAAGAGCCTAAAAGAAAAATAAGACGATTGGTGAAAGATAAGAAACTTCCAAATCTTACTTACATGAAACTTAAATAATTCTTTATAAATAACTCTGTAAGGAGTTATGCATGTCTCAAAATTATTTTATGGGCCTTGATGGTTTTGTTTGGTTTACTGGTGTCGTTGAAGATAGAAATGACCCAGACGCTTTAGGTCGTGTTCGTGTTCGTTGTCTTGGATTTCATACAGAGGATTTAAATGATATTCCCACAGTGGATTTGCCGTGGGCTACTGTTATGGCTCCAACAACAAGTCCATCTATGCAAGGTTTAGGTCAGACACCATCTTTTCTTGTTGAGGGAACTTGGGTCGTGGGTTTCTTCGCTGATGCAAAAGAAAAACAATCACCGATAATTATTGGTAGTCTGCCTGGCATTCCAGAATCGCCACCAGACCCAACAAAAGGATTTAATGACCCTCGTAGTTCTAATCCAAATGCTCAGGATGATTATGCCGGCACTCCAGTATATGGGCCATATCCAGTAGATGGATTTTTAAACACAGTGCCATCAGGACATGATATAGGAGAGTCGGATACAAGTAGACTTGCACAAGGTGAAACTTCAGAGGAACATTTTAAATTAATTGAAAGACGAGACAATCGTCAAATTGATATTCCAATTGCAACACAGCCTTTTTTGGAAACTGTGTCTGACAGTGCAGTAGAGGAAGAGCGTGGAACTTTCAATGAACCTCACCCAAAAGATATCGATTATAATTTAGAAGATTCAGAAAGTTATGGAGATTACGTTTCTGGTGAGTATCCTTACAATCATGTATTTGAATCAGAGTCTGGTCATGTCACAGAAATAGATGACACACCAAATGCAGAGAGAACTTTACGACAACATACCTCTGGAACATATGAAGAAATCATAGCAGATGGAACAAAGACCACAAAAGTAATCGGAGATAACTTTGAGATTATTATGGGTCAATCAAATGTTTATGTTTCTGGTGCAGTCAATCTTACAATAGGCGGAACTGTTCGTCATCTTGTAAAGGGTGACTATCATTTAGAAGTAGAGGGAAACTACACACAAAAGATACACAAGAACTTTAGACGAAAGGTTGGTGCTGGTGAAAGTGGTGGTAATATTGAAGAAGAAATAAAAGGTAATGTTGCCACTAACATTTCTGAAAATATTAAAGGTCGTATTGGTGGTGATGTAGATGTAACTACAGAGGGAAATGAAACTAGAATTAATAACGGAACTTTTGACTTGATGGCAAAGAGTGATATCATGCTCGCAACAACTGGTGGTAAACTTACACTCAATGCATTTAGTGATGTTGCAATTGATACTGTATCTGGTATCATGGGATTGAAATCTGGAACAACATTAAATTTAAAATCTGCTACTGCAATGACCATAGCATCTGAAACTACGTTAACCCAAACATCAAGTGGAATAGGAACAATTACATTTAGTGGAACTGGTAGTGAAGTAACAGCCAAGAATGGTGGTGGAACTAATATTACATTAACTGGTCATACTCATACTGACCCATCTCATGTATTACATGGAACTGAAACAAGTACACCAAATAACTAGGAGAGAGAATGGCAATACCAAAATTTAATGTTCCAAATCTTTGTGGTGCTAGTCCAGAGTTAAATGCTGCACTTTCCAAGATTGATGATTTAAAAAAAGAGATAACTGCTAATATTGACATAGACCCATCTGCCATGGCGTCTGCACTGACATCAAAACTAAATGATGTAAAGAGTAGTTTAGATGGTCTTGCTCCAGATTTACCAGAGATACCTGCTATAAATTTTCAATCAGAACTTACAAGTTTAATTAGTGATATTGATAAAACTACTGTTGAGGGTCTTGCTGCCTTTAATAATAAATTAGCTGATATTGAAAAGAATTTTGGAGATGCACTTACAAAGGCAGGAAAAAGTTTAGATAGTTTAGTTGCAGACGCAACTACAGCAATTGCTGGTGGTGGAGATGTTTGTAAAGTTGCACCTAATTTTGAACTTCCACAGACTGCAGGAGCTGAGGTTGTAGAAAAAGCTGCAGGAGTTAAAACAGCTCTAAAAAATGCAGCAGATGAAGCTCCATCAGTTGTTAAGAATAATGTAAATGTGGACACTGTAAAAGAAGAACTTAAAGCTAAAAAGGAATCAATTAAGAATGGAACAGCATTTAAAACCACTACTAAAAAAACAAACATAGTCACTTCAACTGGGAACACCATCAAAGCAAGCACATCAAAAGATAGAGTCACAAAAAGTGAAACAGGAGAAAAGGAAAGAGCAACTAAATCAGAAGATGGTATTGCTGGAAAATTTAAAATTATAAAAGATGCATTTTATAATGATGCAAATATAACCACTCACCCCTATGAAGAAGTTCAGAATGAAAAACAGTTTAAAGGTAAAGGTAAACAATTTTTCTTAGATAATTTTAAAAAGAATAAGTACAAAGCAGTAACAGATTTATCAGACCAGCTTTTAACACATGAACCTATAGAGATAGTATCTTTTTTTACCATGATGTGGTATATTTCTCCGCAGTCTTTAAACGTAGGTAGAAAGGTATGGTTTGTTGGTTATCTATTAGTTAAAGCAGATGGAACTGTTAAGACTAACATTGAAACTTTAAAAGTAAGAGATGGTCTTGATGTGACTAAACAATATGATGTAGACCCTAATAATCCTAAAAGAATATTAAACCCAGGCATGGCTGGGTCTGGAGACTTCATTGCATGGAACTTGAAATATAAGATTTTTAATAAGGTAGATACAGGTTATAGATAATCGTTATAAATAAAACATAATTTAGGAGTCTATAAATATGGCATTGTATGACGCTTCAACACAGAATACATCTACTAGAAATGCTAGACAGTATACAGACTTGGATTTATTTTTTGGAAAAAAATCTTCTAATTCTGATGTTCAAGAAATAACTGATATCAAGGCAGTGAAGCGTTCTATTCGTAACTTAGTTTTACTTAATCATTATGAGAAACCTTTTCACCCAGAGATTGCATCTGGTGTCAGAGATATGTTGTTTGAATTAATGACTCCTGTCACAGCACAAATTCTTGCAAGGAAGATAGAAGATGTAATTAATAATTTTGAACCGAGAGCAAAATTAGTTGGAGTTACAGCAATCCCTTTACTTGATAAAAATACTTATCAGGTGCAGATAGAATTTTATGTTGTTAACCAACCTACAGAGTTAGTTGATTTATCAATTATGTTAGAGAGAATACGATAATGGCAGTAAATGAAAAAAGATTACAAGTTACGGAACTTGACTTTGATAATATTAAAAATAATTTAAAAGTTTTTCTAAAAGGTCAAACCCAATTTAAAGACTATGACTTTGAGGGTTCTGGTATGAATATTCTTTTAGACACCTTAGCATATAATACACACTATATGGCCTTCAATGCAAACATGGTAGCCAATGAAATGTTTCTTGATAGTTCTAGTTTACGTTCTAGTGTTGTATCACATGCTAAAGCTTTAGGGTATGAAGTTACTTCAGCTAGAGCTCCTATTGCCACAGTTAATATTGTATTAACAACGACTGCAGCGACGAAGACAATGCCTGCAGGAACAGCTTTTACAACAACAGTTGATGGATTAAATTATCAATTCGTTACAATTAATGATATAACCTCTAGTAACATAGGTAATGCTGTTAACTTTGATTCTACAAAGATTTATGAGGGAACTTATGTAACTACAAAATATGTGGTTGATACTTCTGATGTTGACCAAAGATTTATTCTTACTGACCCTCGTACAGATACAACAACTCTTACTGTTAAAGTACAAACTTCTGCAACAGATACTACAACTACAACATATACAAAAGCTACAGACATATCTCAACTAACTAGTTCTAGTAAAGTTTATTATTTACAAGAAATAGAAGCTGGAAGATTTGAAGTTTATTTTGGAGATGGAGTTGTAAGTGGTGGTTTATCTGATGGAAATATAGTCGTATTACAGTATGTGGTTACAAATAAATCTGCATCAAATGGTGCAGGTTCATTTTCAGCGCCATCATCAATTGATGGTGTTACAGGTATTGTTGTTACAACTGTCTCAAGTGCAACTGGTGGAGCAGAACCAGAGAGTATAAATTCTATAAAATTAAATGCACCACTAAATTATGCAGCTCAAGGAAGAGCAGTCACTGTAAATGATTACAAAACTTTTGTAAGAAGATTATTTCCAAACACACAAGCAGTTTCAGTATTTGGTGGAGAAGATGGAAGCTTTAACAGTAGCACTGGAGTCAGTTCTATTCCAGAATATGGAAAAGTTTTTATATCAATAAAATCCACTACAGGAAATAACTTAACTCTTGTTCAAAAAAATGATTTAATAACAGCTCTAGCTCCATTTAAAGTATCCTCTATCACCCCAGTGATAGTTGATGCAGAAACTACATCTCTAATTTTAAATACGACAATACAATATGACTCTACTTCAACAACACAAAGTGCTAGTGACTTAGAGGCTCTAGTAAATACAACAATATCAAATTATAATACAGATGAATTACAAACATTTAATGCACCGTTTAGACATTCAAAACTTTTAGGATTGATTGATAATACTGATACTGCTATACTTAATAATACTACAACTGTCACATTGGCAAAATTATTTACACCAACATTATCAGTATCCACTAATTATAATTTAAATTTTAATAATAAATTTTTTAATCCACACTCTGGACATAATGCTAGTGGAGGTGGTATAATTTCTTCTACTGGATTTTTCTTAAATAATTTAACAACCACAACATATTTCTTTGATGATGATGGCGTAGGGAATCTTAGAGTATATTCCTTAGTTTCTGGTGAAAGAGTTTACTTAGACTCAACTGCAGGAACTGTAGATTATATAAATGGAACAATTGCAATAAATGCAATAATTATTACTGGAGTAGCTGATGTTGATGATACAACTTCAACACAAATTCGTGTAACTGTAATACCTAACTCATATGATGTAACCCCTGTTAGAAATCAAATACTTGAAATTGATTTAGTTAATACAACTGTAACTGCAGGAGTGGATGCAACTGCAACAACTGGTGTTGGGTTTACAACTTCTCAAACTGTTACAGCCACTGGCGCCACAGCTACGACAACCACAGTATCATCTACACCATCAACACCATCTAGTTCGGCGTACTAATAATGTCAGAAGATAAATCAAAATTTACTAAAAAGGTTTCTCCTCTTATTGAGGGACAAGTACCTGACTTTGTTCAGGCAGACCATCCAGTATTTGTTGATTTTGTAAAAGATTATTTTCAGTTTTTAGAAGCAGGTAGACTAACACTCACACAGACAATAAATTACATAGTTCAAGAAACTGCGAGTACTTCATATATTCTAGATGAAACTGATGGAGAAAGAATTGTAACAGAGATTGGTGAGGGAACTCTCGGTCAATTTATTGTTGGTGAAACTGTAACTGGAGGAACATCAAAAGCCACAGCTAAAGTTCTTGTTGAAGATTCTAGGAATACTTATCTTTATGTCACTGGTCAACAAAAGTTTGTTAATGGTGAGACAATAACTGGTGGTACTTCTAGTTCCACAGCAACAGTAAATGAGTATCGTGGAAATCCAATCCAAAATATTCAACAGATGTTAGAATATGCTAATGTTGATAATACTCTATTTGATTTCTTAAATCAAATGCGTGACCAGTTCTTAGCTTCCATACCAGAGAACTTGGCATCTGGATTAGACAAAAGAAAACTCATAAAAAATATCAAAGATTTATATTCTGCCAAAGGAACATCTGAAGGGCATAAACTTTTTATGCGTATGTTGTTAGATGAGAACTCTGAAATATTTTATCCAAATCAATATATGATGAGAATATCAAATGCAGAGTGGACAAAAGAAACTCTTTTAAGAGTTATTCCTATCGGTGGTTCTAACGGAGATGAAATAGTCAATCAGTTAATTACTGGTGGGACTTCTGGTGCAACAGCTATCGTAGAAAGTGCTGTTACGACACAACAACAAAATGAAACTTTTAATGACTCTGTTACATCATTACAGGTTGCCAATGTAACTGGCACATTTGTTGATGATGAAACTATTACTGCAGTATCAACTCAAAGAGATGTTACTGTAAGTTTTACTATAAAAGGGATTGTAGCTGATACGAGTGTTACAAATGATGGTATTCTTCACTCTGATACTGAAGCCGTTGAAATAGAACAAATAGGAAATGCATTTGCAACACTTGTCGTTGATGGTATATCAGAGGGTTCTGTAAGTGAGATTATAGTAGATGATGTTGGAACTGGTTATGAGGTTGGTGATACTGTGGCCTTCACTGCTAACTCTGTAGATGAATCTGTATCAAATGCTAGCGGATTTGTAAGTATGGTTGGTGGTGGTATTCTTCAAGAGGGAACAACTTCTGATACCATACTCATTGAAGATGGAACTGTAACAAACTTAGAAGATTTTAAAATAGCTTTAGAGTCTACTGAAACTGATAACTTTTTAGGTGATGGTACAACTAAAGCTTTTACCTTTACTAATTTAAATGGTACTACTGATGCACCTCTTTATGTGACATTTGATGACATAGTTTTTCCACAATTTAAAAAAGATGGTTCTACTCAATGGACAGTAACTGCAACTCAAATAACTTTTACAGACGCTCCTGCAGATAGAACTAAAATTTATATTCGTGGACAAGAGGTTGACTTTCTACTTTTAAATGCAACAGATGTTGCTGGAACTGCAGATGCTGGACATAACATTCTAACAAATAATACTGTAGAGGTGTTTGATACTCATACCACAGCAACAGACCAAATTGTTTTAGAGTTCGATACCTTTGAAGATGTTGATTCAACATCCACTGAATCTGGTTCAATTCAAAAAGTTTTTATAGGGGATAACGGAGGTGGTTATACTAAACTACCAACTGTTAGCGTTTCAAAAACTACATCTGGTTCTGGTACTAAATTAATAGCAACGACAACTGATATTGGTGCTGCCAAATCTATCAAGATTAATGATAATGGTTTTAGGTATTCAGCTTCCAATCCACCAGAGGCTACATTCAGAGCTCACTTTGTTCTCAAAGATGTAACTGGAACTTTTGCAACAGCTGCTTCCCTGACAACTCATACTGGAGTTGTCAAAGGTTTTGATAGTGATACTCAAGTTCTTGACACTACTTTTGAAAACGTCATAAGACTTCAACAAGAACAAGCTGGAACATTCAATGAGGGTATACAATTAGAGCAAGGTAATTTAGAACATATGCCTAGTGGTGTTTTACTTGAAGATGAACAAGATTTTGATGATGGTGAAAATATTATTTTAGATGGAACTGGAACATCAACTCCATCTCCACAAACAATTATATTTAAAGTTAAAGTAGTTTATGATTCTGACTTAGAACGAAATGTATATTATATTCAAGATGAGAATAGACCCATATTAACTTTATTTGAGGGAAACACATATTATTTTGATTTATCTGACTCCTCACTTTATGGAACAACTTCTGTAGTAAATCATCAACTTAAATTTTCTACTACTTCTGGAGGAACTCACAATGGTGGTGTTGAATATACTGTTGGTGTTACAACATCAGCAGCCACTATCGAGAGCGGAACAACTGGTGCTTATATTCAAATAGTTGTTGCTAGTGGTGCACCTACATTGTATTATTATTGTGTTAATCATAATGGCATGGGCAATAAAATAAACACAAGTCAGTATGTGACTACAGTTGACAATGAGGGTGGTGCTGTAATATTTGATTCTACAGACCATGGCCCAAATATTGCTAAGATTAGTTTGGAAGAGGGAACTGATGGTAGAAAAGATACTGATGTAATCTTACTTGAAGATGATAGTGGTGCAATATTTTTAGAGGAAACACTCATTGGCCAACTAGCAGATGTTGGTGATAATCTTTTAATTGACAGGTATAGAGAAAATGAAAATGCTGGTTCACAGTTTATACTTCTAGAAGAAGATGGGGGTGGTAAACTATCTACTGAAGAATTTGGTGACCAATTAATTCTTAACGGAACTGATGCATCTAGTACAGATGCTATGGGTCAAATTATATTAGCTGATGAAACTGGAGCTGGTAATCTAATATTAAACGCAACTGATAGTTCTAGCACTGATGCAGATGGTGATATAATTAATGAAAGTCCTATTGACTTTTCTAATCGTGATGTTGTTATAACAGATTCAAATGGTGGTAGTGGAACTATCGTTACAGCTGACATAGCCACAGGGACAACTTCAGTTGAAACTACATCTACCTCTGATGGAGCATACAAAAAAATTACTCATAGACTTGGTGAAGATTTAATTCGTATTCAAGACTCTTATTACTACCAAGACTATTCATATGAAGTTCAAGTAGGACAATCTTTTTCAACTTATGTTAATGAAATGAAAAAAGCTGTGCACCCAGCTGGATTTCAACCATTTGGTAAAGTTACATTAGCCACACTAATATCTGCAGAAATACAAACTGCAGCTGCAGGTGTTGCAGCGTACACAGGTGATACTGAATCATTCTCACCAATACTTGCATCTACATTTGAAACAATCTTCTCTCAAGTATTACAATCTAGATTAGAAGCTCTCAACCCTATGGAACTTGGTAATCGTGATGAGAAGATAATACAAGAAGATGGAGTGCTGCCAGGAGATAATTTAGTTCTTGATGCATCTGCAACCAGTACTGATGTGGGAGATAATATATTATTTGAAGATGGACAGGGTATGGATTTGGAAGATGGTTTCCATATGATAGGTGATGCCTTCTTATACGAAACTGATACAAGAACCCATGATGATTTTACCACTGCAGGAACTGGAGATGGTGGTGGTAGAATGATGAGTGAAAAATCTCATGCACCATCTGGTAAGGGTGATAGAATTTTAGTAAAAGAATTTGTAACAAAAATTAGTGCAAGACCTACACCTAAGAGAAGAAGAAATCTTTTAATCTATTTAGCAGAAACACCTTTTGGAAATGAAAATGGTGGAGATGGAATAGCACTTGAAAGTACATCTTCAGTATTTGACACAGGTAATTTATTACTTAATGGAACTTTACCACTAGACCAAACTACTACGTTCACAGAACTTGAAAGAAATACGATAGGTGATAATATATTATTAGATGGAACATCTGCTACAGCTGCAGATTCTGGTGACTCTTTATTATTAGAAGATGGATTTGTTCTTGTATTAGAAAGACAATCATTGGGTGTAGACGGAGAAACATTTAGAATATTAAATGAAGATGATGATGGCTCCAAAACTTCTAGAATATTACAAGAGGGTGGAGAGTGGAACTTCCCACTTAACTTTGCTTCTAATATAGGAGATAGATTGGTTCTAGATGGAAATAATAATAATGAAGAAACAATTCCACTATCTGATATTGGTCATTTTCAATTTAGTGATATTATCAGAAGAGAGAAACTAATCATAAATGATGGTGTTGATAATATATTTACAATCAATGGTGGTGTTGATGTTGGAATACAAATGGAGGATGCAGGTCAACTATTATTAGAAGATGGTTTTCATCTCGTACAAGAAACCACAAAAAGAAATAGATTTGATTTGGAACAAAATGGCGCACTTGTCGTAGAACACTATGACACACAATCACAAGTAGATTTATTATTAGATGAGAATAATGATAATATTATTTTTGAAGATAATACTGAAAATTCTTTTTGGGGAAGTAGAGGCCTAAATAATATTATAAATTTTGGAATTAAATTAGAATATGGTGAGGGAGTAATTTTATTAGATAGTCATGGTGGAGACACAAGTATTGATTTAGGTGAGGGCGACCAACTACTACTTGAGGAAGACTTTACTATTCCAACATCTGTAGCTCTAGAGAGCACGAATAAAATTATTAGTAAAGGACAAATACCTACTAAAAATTTAACACTAAATAGTAATGAAATTTTAAGAGGTTATGACCCAGTGGTAAGGTCTGCAGATATTAATGTCAGGAGCACTGGTGAGTTAGTATTAGAGGATGCAACTGACACAACAAATACTAACACAAATTATCTATTAGAGGAAACGAATGGAGATAATTTAGATTTAGAGGGTGCAACTGGATTAACTATATCATAAGTTGTATAAATAAAGAAAAGGTGTAAAAATGTCGGCAATAATTACAGAAAAATTTAGACAGCATAATGCAAACCAATTTTCAGAGTCTTTTACAGAAACTGCAAAAAACTTGTATTATTTGTTTTTAGGAAAAGCAACTGCTTTTACTTCAGCTACTACAGGTGGTTCAGATAGTTCTCCACCTACCCCTGGCGATAATCCAGTTGATGAGTCTAGAGCTTGGGACTCAATGTTAGCTGCTAAGAATATTACAAGTAGTGATATTTCTTTTGCAATCCCTCGTAGAAACTGGTCAAATGGTTCTACCTTTGATATGTATGAACATAATATTACTGCATCAAATCAAACAACATCTAGTGCATCAAATCTTTATGATTCAACTTTTTATTTTGTAACTTCAGATTTTAATGTCTATAAAGTTCTTGACAATAATGGTGGTACTGCATATAGTGGGGCAGAGCCGACATCTACCTCAACATCACCTTTTGCACTTGGTGGATATGTTTTAAAATATATGTACACTATAACTCAATCAGAAATTTCAAAGTTTGTTACTACAGATTTTGTTCCAGTATCAACTGACAGTACTGTTTCAGCTGCAGCAACAGATGGAAAGATTGAATCATTTATAGTAACTGCTGGTTCTGGTTATACCAACGGAACTTACTTTACAGCTGTTCATGGAGATGGAACTTCTGCAGGAACATCCTCTGGTGCAATTATAAGAATAACAGTTGCTAATAATGCCATAGCCTCTTTTGGTTTGGTGGCAGGAACAGATACAACAGTTCATGCTGGTGGAGCAAACTACACATTTGGGTTTGTGAATTTAGGAAATGATTTTATTTTTAGTGATGCAAGTCTGTCCTCTTCATCATCTTTAGGAAGTGGAACTGGAGGAGCTATTGATGTCATAATTAGTCCAGTTGGCGGTCACGGAAGTAATGCAGTAACAGAACTCGGCGGTCATTATGTAATGGCAGCCACAACTATTACACAAGCTGAAGATGATAATTTTTCAACTGCAAATGATTTTAGAACAGTAGGTATAGTTGTTGACCCTACAAATTTTGGTACATCTACTGTTGCAACTGCATCAACAGCTAGACAAACTTATGTTGTAAAGTTTGCTTCTTCAAGTGGTACGTTTCAAGCAGATGAAGTTATTACACAGGCATCAACTGGTGCAGTCGGTAAAGTTGTAGAGTTTGATTCAACACTAAGCTTACTTTACTACCAACAAGAAAGTTTCAAAGGTTTTGGAACAAATGCAACATCTGGAAACTATGTTGCTTTTAGTGGAGCAAATCTCATAACTGGTGGAACTTCTAGTGCAACTGGAACTCCATCAACAGATACTGAGTCTGTAACTCTAGCAAATAGTACAACACTATCTCTAACTACTGGTTATGCAAATCCAGAACTAGAACCAGACAGTGGAGATATTATTTATCTAGAAAATAGAAAACCCATTCAAAGAGCTTCTGACCAAACAGAAGACATTAAAGTTATAATTGAGTTTTAAATATGGCACAACTTACAAATCTAAATGTATCACCTTACTATGATGATTTTGACAAAACTGATGATTTTCATAGAGTTTTATTTCGCCCCGGCTTTGCTATACAGGCTAGAGAACTAACAACTTTACAATCTATTTTACAAAACCAGATAGAACAGCATGGTTCACATATGTTCAAAGATGGAACTGTAGTCATCCCTGGCCAAGCATCTTATTCTTCAGATTACTATTCTCTTGCACTTGAGTCAACATTTGGTGGTGAGGATGTAAATGTAAGTCAATTTTTTAACGCAACAAATCCAGTATTATTAACTGGTGTAACTTCTGGTGTTAAAGCACAGGTTGTAGGATTTGCAGCTGGAACTACAACAACACAACCATTCCTATATGTTCAGTATGTACAAACTGGAGATGATAAAGTATCAGACAGATTTTTAGATAGTGAAAATATTTCAGCTGATGTTACAATAACTCACACGACCTCTTATGCAGCTGCTGTCGCATCCGCCACTACCTTTTCTTCTAGTGCAGCTGGTGTTGGTTCTGCAGTCACAGTTGAAGAGGGAGTATATTTTATTCGTGGTCAGTTTGTAAGAAATTCAAAACAAACTGTGGTATTAAGTAATACATCTAATACAACGAGTAAAAGAGTTGGATTTCAAATTACAGAAACTTTAGTAACTCCAGAAAATGATGCAACTCTCACCGACAATGCAACTGGTTCAAATAATTTTGCTGCCAAGGGTGCACATAGATTAAAAATATCATTAACACTAGTCGCCAAAGATATAGACTCAACTGCAGATACAGACTTTGTTGAATTAATTAGAACAAACTCTGGTAGAGTGACAATAGAAAATAGAACAACCGACCATGCTATTCTTGGAGAGACTTTAGCACGAAGAACTTTTGATGAGTCTGGAGACTACACTGTTAGACCCTTTCAATATGAAGTTAGAGAACATTTAGACAATGATGTAAGAGGAGAAAGTTTTACTGGTGTGTATGGAAGTGGTGCAACTACTGATGATGGGGGAACTGCATCAGAGGCTAAACTAGCAATAGCCGTTACCCCTGGCAAAGCTTTTGTAAGAGGTTATGAAGTTGAAAAGATTGCAACTACATTTAAGGATTTAAATAAAGCAAGAAGTTTTGACACTATCAATGCAGGTATTACTACATTTGAAATGGGTAACTTTGCCTTTGTGACAAATGTTCATAATATGCCAGACATCTCAAATATAACTGGTGAAACTACACCTTATAAAGAAGTAAAATTATTTACAGACTTTACTACAACCAGAGGTTCATCTTCTGGTTATCAGATTGGTGTTGCAAGAGCAAGAGCTATGGAGTTCTTCTCTGGAACACAAGGTTCAACTGATGCCCAATACAAGTTATTTTTATTTGATGTAAGAATGTTTACATTTATTACTTTAAGTGGAGCTCCAGACCCTACACTTATTGTAAATCATTCTTCTGGTGTTCAAATTAAAGGTGTAACCTCTGGTGCAACTGGATTTATGCATTCCAGTAGTTATACAAATGTTGGAAGTGATGCTAATCAATTTCGTTTTCCATTAACAAATGTTGTGGGAAGTTTTGTAAAAGGAGAAAAGATTATTGCTTCAGATAGTACTGATACTGGTAAAATAGTTGAGGGAAAATTAACGGCTGGTGGTAGTCAAGTTGATTTAACTATTGCCGATACTGAAAGAGGCGGAGAAGCAATCGTATCACACAGATTTGAAGAAGCAAGACAAGTTTTTGGAGAACTAGGAACTACAGATTTTACCGCTGATTTAGTTATGGCACTTATTGATGATGATGGTAAAATGATACTTGATGGTACAGATGAAAATGCTATTGATGAAAATAGTAAACTTACTGATACTGATGGTTCTTCAAACGTAGGACTAGAACCGATTAGAGTTGCAAGACTTATTGAACCAGAAAAAAATGTTTCAATATTTAAGATGCCAAAAAGACCAGTTAAGACACACTTGACTGCAACAAACTCTGGTGCAAGTGATACACAATTTACAGTTCGTAGACAGTTCGTAGGAACAACAAATTCATCTGGTGCAGTAACATTTACAGCAGGAACAAATGAAACCTTTGGTGCATTTGCCACCACAGATTACATGATGAGTATTATATCAGCTGGTGGTGGCACTGGTTCAGCTGGAGATGTGGTATTACTCAACAATTCTAAAATAACTGGGGAGGGTGGCTCTTCAATCACTATAACAGACAATTCAATACTTGGTGCAGATGCCAAAGTAAAAGTCATTGCAACAATTACAAGAACAAGTGTACAACCAAAAATTAAAACTACAAATTTATCCAAACAGTTAAAAGTTGTAGCAGAAGATGCTGATGGTGCTTTTGGAATACGAGCAACAGATGACCAGATATCTCTTGGTCGTGCAGACGTATTTAAACTTCAAGCTGTGTTTGATTCACAATCAACAAGTTCTGATGCCACTGCACCAGAATTAACAATCTCAACAATAGTTGGAACTTTCCAAAGAGGAGAGAGAATAACTGGTTCATCTACAAATGCAAGAGCAAGAATTATTGATACCTCAAGTCCCATGTCATATGTATTAGAAGACGGATTTGGTTCAACTGATTTCTCAACTGCAGATACAATTACTGGTGCAAACTCTGGTGCAACAGCCACTGTAACTGCAGTAACAGCAGGTAGTGAGATTATAACATCAAGATTTACTTTAGATACTGGACAAAGAGATAACTTTTATGACATTGCAAGACTTGTTAGAAAGCCAGGAGCTGCGAAACCACTAGGAAGATTACTCGTTGTTTATGATTATTTTTCACATGGTGCTGGAGATGCATTCACAGTAGACTCTTATACATCTGTGGCTGGTCAGATGCAGTATGATGACATACCAAAATATTCTGCAACTAGAACTGACCCAGACGGAGCCGAGCCAGCTGGTGAATTTCAGTTAAGGAACTGTTATGACTTTAGACCAACTTGTGAAGATGCATCTGGTACATCAACCACAGTTTCAACAGTAGACCAACTTTCTGCAACAGACTCTACGTTTAATTTTGAACTTAGACAATTTGATGGAATAGGTGCAGTAACTGTTGATATGCCAAAACCAGCCTCAAATATACAATCTGATTTTGAATTTTTTCTTCCATATAGAGCTTCATTATTTTTAACAAATGTGGGTGATTTTAAAGTTTTAGAGGGAGTTGCTGCAGAAGACCCAGTTGAACCAAAAGATTTAGATAACTCACTAAAACTAGCTAGTTTATTTGTTCCCGCTTTCACTTTCTCTCCAAAAGATGTTGCAGTGGTCAGGTATAAAACTCAAAGATTTACCATGAGAGATATTGGTAGAATAAAAGATAGACTTGAAACTGTAGAGGCAATGACTGCACTTTCTCTATTAGAAAGAGATGCAGAGTCTTTTGAGATACAAGATGCAAATGGACTTAATCGTTTTAAGTCTGGATTTATTGTAGACAACTTTGCTGGACATAGAGTTGGTGACACTGTTAATGCAGACTATGAAATAGCAGTAGACCCAGAGAATAATGAATTAAGACCAAAATGTGTTTTAAGACAAACTGAATTAGAGGTTGGTACAACTTTTACTGCAGTAAGTGGTGAACCTGTAAAAACTGCTAGTACAAATGGACTTGCAAAAACTGGTGATATAATTACATTAGATTATACACATACAACTCTTGCATCACAACCATATGCAACAAGAATTGAAAATGTCCAACCATTTATCACTGCACAATGGGTGGGTCAAATTGTTTTAAGTCCAGCTAGTGATAACTGGTTTGAAACAGAATTTGCACCAGACTTGATTATTAATGTCGAGGGTAATTTTGATGCAGTATTGAGAGCAAACCAAAATGCATTAGGTACGATTTGGAACTCATGGGAAACTCAATGGAGTGGTGTTGTTTCAACAAGAGTTTCTGGCACATTTAATAGAAACTTTCGGAATGAGGGTGATAGAACTACTTTTGATGTAGTACAAAGAACCGTGCAAACCAGTAGAACGGATTTGCGTAGAACAGGTTTACATACAGAGGTTGTAGAAAATGTGGTTGAAGAGTCACAAGGTAACAGAGTCATATCTAGAGCCATGATACCTTTCATAAGACCAAGAGCAGTTGGTTTTGTGGGAGTAGGATTTTTACCTAACACTAGACTTTATCCTTTCTTTGATGGTAGAGATGTGAGCTCTTTTGTAACACCAGCATCTGGAACTTATACAACTGATACCACAATTGTTGCTGGTAGTCCTTTGATTACAAATTCTGCAGGAAAAATTGAGGGAACTTTTAATATACCTGATTATAAGTTTAGAGGTCAAAGAAATATTCCTAGATTTAGAACTGGTGAGGTAGAGTTTAGGCTTACCTCTAGTTCAATAAATATTAGAGCAGGAGTGGCAAATCAAAAATCAGATGCATCTACAGCTGGTCAAACTACTTATCAAGCTCAAGGTATTTTAGAAACAGAACAAGAAACTATTATTGCAACAAGAAATGCAATTGTTGTACAAACAAATATGTCACAAACAACGTCAAGAACTTCTTCAACTACAAGAGATAGAGTTATTCGTCGCGACTTTTTTGACAATCCCCAGCAAGGAGATGATGGCAATACTGACCCATTAGCACAAACATTTATTTCAGCTGACGCTAATGGTTGTTTTTTGACAAAGATTGATTTATTCTTCCAAGCAAAAGATAATAATTTACCAGCATGGGTAGAGATAAGAAATGTAATTAATGGTTATCCTGGCCCTAAGATTTTACCTTTTGGTAGAAAACTATTAGATTCCTCTGAAATTAATCTTTCAGATAATGGTACGACAGCAACAACATTTCATTTTGACTCACCAGTTTATATACAAGGTGGTATAGAATATTGTGTAGTTGTAAGAACAAACAGTTTAAATTATAGACTTTGGATTGCTCAGATGAATGAACTTGATGTGAGTGGAACAAATAGAGTAGTGTCAAAACAACCACATCTAGGTGTATTATTTAAATCACAAAATAATAAAACTTGGAATGCAGTTCAATCACAAGACATGAAGTTTACTTTATATAAGGCATCATTCTCAACCACTTCAGCAACTCTAGCATTACAAAATAGTTTTGTTGGTGACGAGGTAATTGCAGAGAATGGAACTACAGAGGTTTATGGTCGTAGGTTACAACCAAATCCACTTAAATTAACTAATAGTTCAACAACTGTAAAAGTTACTCATGTTGACCACGGCATGTATAGTACATCAAATAATGTTACGATAACTGGAGTTACCTCTGGTATAACAACCACACTAAACGGGCCCATCACAGCAACTGCAAATACTTTGACACTTACGTCTAGTACAAATTTTGAAGCAAGTAATGATTCATCTTTGTGTTATGTAAAGATTGGTAATGAGGTTTTAAAAGGAACTCTAGATAGTTCTGCTAAAACTATTAGTAGTTTAACTAGGGGAACTGACACTGGTTACGGTGCTGCAGTTGGTCATGCAAATGGTGCGACAGTAGAATTATTCCAATTATTTAAAACACCATTATCTGAAATTAATAAAACTCATACAGCAATTGGAAACATTGGAATCGACTCTTATACAATTACAATTTCAACTGCACCAACTGTGAGTGGTAGTTCTACAGAAGTTGATGCTGGTGGTATTAGTATCACTGCAACAGAAAATTATAGATTTGAAGAAATAAAAACAAATCTATCTACATTAGAATTACCTAATACGACAATAACTGGTGAACTTAAAAAGACTACAGCAACAAGTCCTAGTGGTTCAGAAACCTCCTTTGTAACAGATACATCTTTTAGTTCAGTTCCTTTAGGAGAAAATTTTAAATTTACCACAACATCTATGGTTGCTTCTAATATAAACGAAACAAATGAATTAGCTAGTACAAAATCATTTCAACTAAATTTACCAATGACAACCACAGATACAAATGTATCACCTATTGTTGATACTGATAGATTGTCTGCAATATTAATTGCAAATAGAATTAATAATATTGATAGTAGTTCTGACGTTTTTCCAACAACAGATTTTAATCCAAGTACAGACCCATTTGGAGATGATAATGTTGCAATCTATATAACTAAGAAGATTGCTCTTGAAAACCCTGCAACTTCAATAAGGTGTTTCTTTGCTGGACATAAAAAAACAACTGCAGATATTAAAGTTCTATTTAAGATTTTAAGGTCAGACCAATCTGATGACTTTGATGATATAGGTTATACATTTTTTAACACCACAGGAATACCAGATAATACTGTACCAGCATCTTTGGACATACAAGATTTTCAAGAGTATAGTTATACAGCTGGTGTAACTGATGACGATATCGGTGACCCACTTCCAGAGTTTTCTCAATTTGCAATCAAGATTGTAATGCAGGCAACGGATGCGGCTAACCCACCAAGAGTTAAAGATTTAAGAGTATTAGCATTGGCGACATAATGACAGAGTATTTAAAAGTAGAAGGGCATCAAGATTTAGCACGAGACACAAACTCTGGTGCCATCATAAATCGTAATCGAAGTGCTTATGAGATGGCAAAGAAAAGAGCTGCAGAAGCACAAAAACAAAGAGATGAAATTCGTAGTGCAACGAGAGAGATAAATACTTTGAAGTGTGAAATGCACGAAATTAAAGATATGTTAAAAATTTTATTGGATAGAAAATAATGTCAATATCATCTTCAGAAGTTACAACCTCAGCAACTCTAGAACAGTTTAGAGTTGAATTTAATAATTTAGTTTCAGACGTAAAAGGTTTGGAATCTGGTGCTGCTAGTTTTAGTAATATAGAAATTAAAGAAGATGGTGGTCTTACTTTTGAGGGTGCAACAAATGATAATTTTGAAACTCTTATTACAGTAACAGACCCAACTGCAGATAGAACAATATCTTTTCCAGATGCATCTGGAACTGTTCTTATGACAGGTACAACTATTGATGGGGGTAACTTATCATTTGGTGATAGTTCAAGTAGTTCTGATGCTCGTATGCAGTTTGGTGCTAGTCAAGATATGCAGTTATACCATGATGGTAGTAACTCATTTATTGATAATAATGTTGGTGCATTAAGAATAGCAACAGCAACATCTGGTATCGCAGTTACAATTGGACACACAACTTCTGAAACTACAATAGCAGATAACTTAACTGTAACTGGAACATCAAACTTAGTGGGAACACTATCATTAAATGGTACAGCAATTACAAAGACTGCAGCTCAAATTAACTCATCAGCAACAACTGGGTTGGCAGTTGCAGTGGCAGTTGCATTATAAATAAGACAAAGGAAGAAAAATGGCACAAGATTTTGAACGAAATATTGCAAGGAATGTAGGAACATCTGCATCAACGATTTTTACTGCAGATAGTGATGATGCCGTAGTAGGAATTAATGTAGCTAATGTAACCACATCACAAATTAAAGTGAGTGTATTTGTAACAGTTAGCACTAATGACCATTTCCTAGTAAAAGACGCACCAATACCAGCTTCATCATCATTACAAATATTAGATGGTGGTGCAAAATTCGTTCTTCAAAGTGGAGATGCACTAAAGGTTCAATCAGATACAGCTAGTTCATGTGATGTTTGGTTATCAAGAGTTGATACAATTAGTGAATAGGAGTAATTAATGCCTTACATAGGAACAAGTTTATCTACTAATTTTGCATCAACACTAAGAGATGAATTTACTGGTGATGGTAGTAATACTAATTTTACTTTATCAAGAAACGCACATCACGAAAATGACTTAGAAGTATTCGTAGGAAACGTAAGACAACAGCCAGGAGATGCATATACTGTTTCTGGAACTACATTAGCATTTACTGGAACTCCTGCTAATGGAGAGGTAATATATGTTGTTCATCAAGCTGGTGCATTGCAAACAGTTAAAGGTGATACAGACCATGGCGCAAGAGATTTTAATATCACTGGTGATGCAAACAAAATAACTTTTGGTGATGATTCAGAAATCACTATGACCCATGTTGCAGATAGTGGTCTTGCATTAAAGAATACAAATACTGGTGATGATAAACCATTTACTTTAGTTTTACAAACTGGTGAAACAGATATTGCAGCCAACGATAAATTAGGAGTGATTAACTTCCAAGCACCAGATGAAGGCACAGGTACAGATGCTATCTTAGTTGCTGCTGGTATCGAGGCAGTATCAGAGGGAGATTTTAGTTCTTCAAGTAATGCAACAAAATTAAGTTTTAAGACAGCTTCATCTGCAGCTGCAGCCGAAACCATGTCCTTGAGTTCTGGTGGAAACTTAACTGTTTCTGGTAACGTAAGTGTCGGTGGTGATTTAGATGTAACTGGTAGTTTTGATATGAGTGATGCAAACATCACAAATGTTGGAAGTATCGCATTAGACTCAATATCTGGAGATACAGACTCAAACACAAGTATCACATTCTCTGGTTCAGATGTTATAACTTTTGCAACTGGTGGTTCTACATCATTTACTGCAAATGCAAATCAAACTGTGACATTTAGTGCAGCTGTTTCTGGAACATCAGCTGATTTTGATGGTGGTGTAACAATTGACAATATTACGATTGATGGAACAGAGATTGATTTATCTTCTGGTGACCTAACAATAGATGTTGCTGGAGATATCATATTAGATGCAGATGGTGGAGAAGTTTTTTTCCTTGATGCCGGAGTTGCAATAGGTCATGTTAGTATGGATAGTAGTAATCTTACTATCAAATCACTTGTGTCTGATAAAGATATGATTTTTCAAGGAAATGATGGCGGTTCTGGAATCACAGCATTAACTCTTGATATGTCTGCTTCTGGTGCAGCAATATTTAACTCTAGTGTTACTTTAGGTGGTGGTCTTATAATCCCTGATGGTGGTGATATCGGTTCTGCCTCTGACTTAAACGCAATGCAAATATCTTCTAGTGGTGTGATATCTATTACTTCAACGACTGCTAATACGAATGCGTCTGATGGTGCATTGACAGTTGCTGGTGGTGTTGGTATTGCAGCTGACTTGTCTGTGGGTGATGATTTAAGACTTATTTCAGATGGTGCAATATTAAATTTTGGTGCAGATAGTGATATTACATTAACTCATAACGCAGATACTGGTTTAACTTTAAATGGAAAATTAGTTGCAACTGAGTTAGATATTTCTGGTGATATTGATGTAGATGGAACAACTAATCTTGATGTCGTGGACATTGATGGTGCTGTAGACATGGCATCTACTCTTGGTGTTGGGGGTGTTCTTACTGCAAATGCTGGGGTTGTTGTAGATAATATTACCATTGATGGAACAGAGATTGATTTATCTAGTGGTGATTTAACATTAGATGTAGCAGGAGATATTATCCTTGATGCAGATGGTGGTGATGTAAAATTATCTGATGGTGGAACTGTTTTTGGAGAGCTAACAAATTCTTCAAGCTATCTTGTAATCAAAAATCCTATTCAAGACCAAGATATTGAAATTAAAGGTAATGATGGTGGTTCTGAAGTTACTGCTGTAAGATTTGATATGTCTGCTGGTGGTGCTGTAACAATTGACCCAAATAATGTTTTGTCTACTGCTTCAGGTGCTAATGCTAAATTAAATGTTGGTAGTCTAAGTGGTACAGCAGGTGCATTAAATGTTAATGTTGTTGGCACTGATGGAGGTGGTGCTTATAGACTTTGTAATTTTACTGATGGAACACAGACAAACTTTATTATTAAAACAGATAATACTGGTTCTGATAACCTATGCATTGCCGGGCCAGAAACTACTACTGATTACGTTCTTGCAACAGCAGGTACAGAGCGTATAAGAATAAAAAGTGGTGGTAATGTTCTTTTTGGAACAACTAACCAAAGTCCTGCTGAGGGAACAGGCACAGGTGCAAGAATAGGAACTGCTGGAAAAGTACAATTAAGTTCTACTGGTGACACAACTTTAATTCTAAACAGAGTACAAGATGGTAGAGTTCAAGCATTTCATTCAGCAGGTACGTTAGAGGGTGAAATAGGTATAAGTGGTAGCACAACAACCTATGGTGCATTTACTGGAACGCACTGGAGTAGATTAACTGACAATTCTAAACCTACAATACTTAAAGGCACAGTATTAGAAAGTATTGATGAGATGTGTGATTGGTATCAAGCAAAGTTTACTGTAGCTGCAACAACGAGATATGATGATATAAAAGATGAATTTGTTGAAGATTTACCAGAATATGTACACTACGACTCTATTGCATTACCAGATGGTAAAAAAGTAGGAGATACGATAACTCACACATATAATGATATAACTTATAATGATGCAGTTATTGTTAAAGAAGAAGATATGAAACATCCAAAATGTAAAATATCAGATACAGCAGATAGTAAGAGTGTTTATGGTGTTTTCTGTGCTTGGGATGCTGATGATGATAATGTGAATGATATGAAAGTTGCATCTCTAGGAACTTATGTTATTAGAATACATAAAGATGAAACAGTTTCCAAAGGAGATTTACTTGTATCTAATGGTGATGGAACTGCAAAAGTACAAGATGACGATATTATTAGAACTAAAAGTATAGGTAAAGTAATAGCAAATGTAAAACAAGAAACGTATGATGATGGTAGTTATACTGTTCCTTGTGCATTGTATTGTGGATAAGTAGGGAGTTATAATATGCCATATATTGGAAAAACCACAGATGGATTTGGAATAAGAGAAAGATTTACTTATCTTGCATCAGCTGGTGCAACATCAATTAGTGGTGCAGATGCAAATGGTAAAACTCTTTTATATGAAGACCCAGAATACGTTGACGTTTTTCTGAATGGTATTCGTCTAAAAAAAGGAACTGACTACAATACAAGTACGGCAAACACAATTGCTGGTCTTGCTGCTTTAGCTTTAAATGATGAAATAGAGGTAATAGTCCAAGATGTATTCACTTTAGCAGACATGGTGAGTGCAAATACTGGTGGTGATTTTCGTGGTAGTATTGCAATTCAAAAAGATAGTGGAGTATTGTCATTTGGTGCAGATAAAGAAATTACTGTAACTCACTCAGCTGATACTGGACTTGTTTTTAAAAATACAAATACTGGTGATGACAAACCATTCACTCTAACTTTGCAAACTGGTGAAACGGATATTGCAGCTAGTGATAAACTAGGTGTCATAAATTTTCAGGCACCAGATGAGGGAACTGGTACTGATGCTATTCTCGTTGCAGCTGGTATTGAGGCTGTATCGGAGGGTGACTTTAGTTCCTCTAATAATGCAACAAAACTAAGTTTCAAAACTGCTGCTTCAGGTGCAGCTGCAGAAACCATGTCTTTAAGTTCTGGTGGAAACCTAGCTGTTTCTGGAACTTATACTGGTGGTGGATTAATGATTACTGGCGGAAATATCATTATACCTGATGATGGCACTATTGGTTCTGCATCAGACCAAAATGCAGTTGCTATATCTGCAGCTGGTGTTGTAACAATATCTACAAATACAGATTCAACAAGTTCAACCTCTGGTGCGTTGATAGCACACTCTGCTGGTTTTGCAGATGATGTTTTTATTGGAGATACACTTAATATTGCTGGTAGTGATGGTGTCGATATTTCTCAAGGTGCAATATCTATTAAAAATGGTGGTACACAATCTTATGTAAGATTTTATTGTGAATCTTCTAATGCTCATTATGCACAATTACAGGCACCTGCTCACGCTGATTTTTCTGGTAACATAACATTAACGCTTCCTGCTGTTACAGACACAGTAGCTGGAATTGCTGCCACACAGACATTAACTAATAAAACTTTAACCTCACCTAAGATAAACGAAAATGTGGCAGTTACTTCAACTGCTACAGAGTTAAACTTATTAGATGGTGTTACGGCCACGACTGCAGAAATAAACTTTCTTGATGGTGGGTCAACAATAGGAACAACTGCTATTGCAGATGGTGATGGTATTATTCATAATGATGGTGGTACTATGAAAGTTACAAGTGCTGCTACATTTAA
>CETK01107141.1_pt1 | contig 25191 bp, 29 predicted proteins | sample 361431 | NCBI WGS metagenome assembly CETK01 (sample SAMEA2622452, study PRJEB7988) | marine metagenome | biome: marine biome (ENVO:00000447); feature: surface water layer (ENVO:00002042); material: "saline water (ENVO:00002010), including plankton (ENVO:xxxxxxxx)" | depth 5 m | reverse complement strand
GAAACAAGATCAAAAGAGGACATATGGAGTTCATTTTTGGACAATGCTGAGCTAAGTTCAAATATTGAAGGTGTTTTTGTAAAAAAAACAGATGGTTATACATCATGGTTGCTTGACATGAGTCCTAGTTCAAATATAAATTTCTATGGTACTACAACACCTGATTTGAGAGATGTCGTTTTAAAACAAAACCAAAACTATGAAAATGATGATATAAAAATTACTGTAATTTCAAAAAACCTTAACGGTTCATTTGACATTGAAATAGTATTGAAATAATATGAATTTTATTAACTTATAAATTGAAAAATATGAAAAAAATTCAACTATTAATATTAATTACTTTGATTATAGCTTGTTCAAAAGAGGAAGAGGTAATAAATGAAAGTAATGTGACCAATACACAAACTTATGAAATCTGGAATGGCCCCTTAATAACCTTTGAAAAGGTTGATGGTTCAGATCCAACAGACGTATTAAATCAGGACAGAATTACGGAAAATGTGTGGATTACAAGGGGTAACAATGGTGGACAAATTTATAATGCTAAAATAGAAACCGCTCCAGATAAATCTGAAAGCCCAATTGGAACTGAGTGGGCAATTGGAAATCTTGATCAAATAGAAACTTTAGAGTTTAAAGATTTTAGATCTGCTGTTGGAAAACCTCAAGATGTTGTTGGGAAAAATTTAGTACTTCATTTAATGGATGATGATTTTTATCTGTCTGTAAAATTCTCATCCTGGTCACAAGGTCAAAAAGGAGGTTTTTCATATGAAAGGTCGACTCAATAACGTTTTTTCCTCTATAGATTATTTTACTTGAGCTTAAAAGCAAGAGAAAATTTTCTATATAAATAATTTTTTATAAATTATGTAACGTTTCCGTGCAAACTGGGCACAAAATATAGTTGCGGGTGGAGAGAACGCATCCTGAAAAATCGTTACAACATTTTAATGTTAAATTTTTTAAAATGAAAAAGTTAGCTTTTTTCTTGTTGTCTACAGTTATTATATTTTCGTGTGGAACTTCAAAAGGTCTTAGAGCCGATGTGGAAAGTGAAAAAACATTTAATTTGCCTCCTGATGTGGGTTCCAATAAATATTCAAAAAAAAGGAGTTTAAAAAATTAGTGTCCTAATATTTCATTTTAAGAAATTAAAATAATAAGTATTATGAAAAACGATAATAACGAAATAGAACTATTAAAACGAATTATTGAACTTTTAAAACCAATATCAAAATTGAGTGATCACTACAATAATGTAATTGAAAATGAAAAGGATAAAGAAGAATCTATTTCTCATCTTAAATATACACGAACAGCTGCTGGTGAAATGAAAAAAGAAGCAGACAAATTAAACAATTAAAAGTTTATACCATATTTTCCACCTTGAGAATCGAGGTGGAAACTTCGTCTAATTTAGCTAAATTCGTGAGGCTAATCAATTCAGTAATATTTTAAATTTATTTTTTTGATATAGATAAGTATAATAAACTTGAAGAGAACATTACTCTAAAAATTGATAATTATGGATTATTTCGAGAAATTATATATTGCGAATGTTGCTAACCAATGTTCGCCTCCATAACCACTTTTAAACATAATTCTGAAGCCTTCTTCAGAATGTCTTTTTGCAATTTTTTGGAAAAATCTTTTATTTTCGTTGTCCTCAACCTTTCTAGCGATATCTTTTAAAGTCCATGCTCTATGAAACATTAAGCCAATTAGATGACCTATGCCTGGATCTAAAGGGTCTAAGACCTCAGGAATATTGATTATTTTACCAAAATACTTCTCATCAAATGAAGGGAAAAATTTGTATATCCAATTATTAAAATCTTTTTTATTAAGAATAAATGACATTAATCCTGCTTCAGCAAGGCACGGTGACAAGAAATCAGTACCTGAAGGTTCATAAGCAACAGGACAATTTGTGTCTTTTAAAAAATTTTTAATACTAAACTCTTTAATTTTACTTAATAGGTTTGTGTCATCAGCTACCAGTGCATATTCTATCATAAGAGAAAAAGAAAATGCTGAATTGGCGTGAGTTCCTGGTCTAAGTGGTGTTGAGAGTTTGTCTAAAAAAGAAATGGTTCGTTCACTTAGAAGATCAACAAGTGGTTTCATATTGCTTGCCCACACCTTAGCTTTATCATATTCCCAAGAAATTAACTCTGAGTAGAGTTTCATTAACCATGCCCAACCATAAGTTCTTTCAAATCCTTTTGCGAAATCTTGTTTAAAAAATTCGTATTCTTTTTTAAGGTTTTCTTTATTCAGATTTTTTTCAAGTTTTGACAAAATTATGTCTCTATCGGAAATTTTGGGAAAATCTTTCAATATTTTAACCATTGCCCAGTGACCATGAACGGCAGAATGCCAATCCCAGCAACCATAAAAGGAAGGAGTGATTTCATAGTGTGGTTTCACCCAATTTTTACCAACAAACCTATATCCTATTTTGTATGGATATTTTTGATCAACACATTTTATTGAAAGAAACACCAACTCTTCTGCTAATTCCTTATCAATTTTAATGTTTTCAATTTTCTGCTCCTTATTTTCTACACATCCAATTGTAAGAAGAAAGAACATAAAAAGATATACTCTCTTTAAATATAACATTTACAAAAATTTCTAAAAAAAAGTTAGTCATTTTAAATGATATCCCTTATTTCTTGTTGACTAAATTCAAAGGTTTTTTTAAAAATTGAACTAAACTAGAATGAAATTTGACTCTAAACATATGATAAAGGTTTATATGCATGATATATGAAAGCCACCCCAAAGCCTTGTGGAATATTTTTTATAACTATAAATCCATTTTTTTCTAAAACTGTGTTAAATGCTTTTCCAAAAGGGAAAGCTTTCGCGGATAAATACAAATATTTATAAGCTGATTTGTCCTTAGAAATGAATGAACCAATTAAAGGCATTATATTTCTAATATAAAGTTTATATAAATAATTGTTTGGAAAACCTTGAGGTATAGCTGTTTCCAAAATTACTAATTCACCTTTAGGTTTAAGAATTCTAAAGATTTCTAAAAGAGCTTTGTCGAGATTTTCAAAATTCCTAACTCCAAAAGAAACTGTAACTGCATCAAAATAATTGGTGGGGTAATTAATCTTTTCTCCATCTCCAATTTCCATTTTTATTTTTTTATGCCATTTACTTTTTTTAACCTTTCTTTTTCCAATTTCTAGCATTCGATAAGAAATATCAATTCCAATAATTTCTGTTGCCTGTGTTTGACCTAGCGCAATTGCTAAATCACCGGTGCCAGTTGCTAAATCCAAAATTTTTTTTGGCTTCTTTGGTTTTAGAAGTCTAACTATATTTTCCCTCCATTTTATATCTAATCCTCCCGAAATAACCCGATTTATAATATCGTATCTAGAAGAGATTGAGTCAAACATTTCACGGACTTGTGATTTTTTGGAACCTTTTTTGTCAACGTAGGGTAATACCTTTTTTTTGGTCATTTGTAAATGTATTACAAATACGAACTTTTATTAATTTTTGAATGTACTTATTTGTATATTAAATATTATTAACCATAAATCAAAAAGAATGAAAAAGCTTTTTATTCTATTGATTGTATTAATTGCTTCATTGGCTTGCAATAATTCAATTAACAATTCTGAACAATCAAAAAATGACAAAATTAGATTTGAAAAAAACTGGAAGGCATTCGAAAAGTATCATGTTGGAGGAGTAGTAAATAAGGATGTAGATCTTTTTTTAGAGTTATACTCTGATTCAGTTAAATGGAGTCCACCAAATTGGAATAACAATCAAATACTTGGAAAAAAAGAATTAAAAGAAGCAGCGAGAAATTATATGGATAACTTTGAAAATTTAAAATTCACTCCTGGTGGAGCGGTTATTGGGGGTGAAGGTGCATACTGGGGAGGCTCAACCTTTTCTGACGCAGGGGAAATAAATTCATCTCCAGATGCTGTAAGAATTTATGGGGTATGGTCAGGGAATCATATCGAATCTGGAGCTCCTTTCCATTTAAAGTTTTATATAATTCAGCAATTCAATAAGGATGGTAAAGTAGTTTCTTTAAACGAATGGTTCGATCCAAGTTCAATTCAAGTTCAAATAGACGAATATTTAAAAAAACAGAAGTAAAATCAAATTTTTGAAAAACCATTCTAAAAATGCAGGGTAAGGTTAAGACTAAAATTTGAAATCGTTGCTACCATTAAGATTGGTCTCAATATATTTTACTAATTTCATTATATGGAATGGTGGAGGCTTCTCTATTTTATTGCTTTTTTATCTTTCATTGGATATTCACTCTATTCATACTTCGGTGGAGGTTTAAGTTGGGAATTTCTCCCAACTGCAGCAATGTTAATTAGTGTTGGTTTACTTATATATGTAAAGAAATAAACAGAATGGTTTTTAGTGTCTTTTAAGTTTTAAATTTATAGAATCCTTATATTTCCAAAAAATCAAACAAATGAGAAAAATTATTAGCATAGTATTTTTATGTTTATTTTTTTGTTCAGTTAGTTGTGAATCAAATTCAGATGGAAATATTAATGAAAGTGAGAAAAGTAACGAATTAATCGTTGGACTTTTTGCACTACAAAGATATGATGAATTAAACAGAAGGTATGTTGAATCAGTAAGTGTAACTCAAGGAACATGGGATACTTATAGTGAGGGAGACAACTTTAATTACAAAGGTTATGTCTGGACAATCCTAATGAAGGTGCAAAATTGACTAAAACCAAATTCTAATTTATTTTAAAAAACTTATTTGGATATAAATAAACGCTATCAAAACTTTATCCACAAAAAAATGAAAAACAAATTCATTATTTTATTATTTGTCATATTTATCTACTGTCAAAAAAAACCAATAGATAAAGCAACAAATACGATTAAACAGAATATTGAACTAAAGGGTGAGGGGATGCTAAACGGATTAAAAATCCAGTCAATTCAGATGGAAGATTCCACAACATTCAAAGTTAAATATACGTTCACAAATCCTTTTAATAAGGTAATGAGAATAACTAACAGATTTTATTTGAATACTATATTGGACACCATAAAAAGTAAGGAAGACTTAAGAACCGAGGTCATGAGTGAGGGTGAGTATAGGACAGTATTTGAGAACAAAAAATTCTTAAAAAAATTAAACAGATGAATAAGCTAATTTTTTTATTTATTACAGTTGTAATTTTAAGTTGTGGTGAGGTTGAGGATATAGAATCAATTATAATAAATAATAACTCTAAATGGGTTATGTATTACAATCAGGGCAATTTTAAAGGAATAGCTTTACTTCACACAATTAATGCAGTTGTAATGCCACCAAAATCAGATTTTGTAGTTGGCAGGAATAATATTGAACAAATGTATAAGTCAGAAATTGAAATGGGAAAGGGAACATTAGATTTAAAAACAAAAGAAGTTATTCGAGAGGGCTTTTACGCATATGAGACAGGTCTTTATAAAACTAAAATGAGTATTAATGGAGAGAAAGTTTTTGATTATGGCAAGTACATTGTTGTATGGGAAAAACAAAAAAATGGAGATTGGCTTTGTAAGAAAGATATTTGGAATACAAATTTAATTGATTAAAAATGAAAAAATTATTTATTTTACTTATTCCGGTTTTAATATTTAATTGCGTTCAGAGTAAAAAACAAAATACAGACATAAATCAAATTTTAATTCAGAAAAGTATTAAATGGACAAAGGTTGCTTCAATTGGCAGAAATTATGAAGAAGCAAAAAAACTTCTTTTATCAAACATGAATACCTCTACCTTTTCATCAAATGGGACACCATTAAGGGCATATGACAAACAATATTTTAGTTCTCCAATAATGTACAAGTGGATTAGTTTTGAAACAAACAATCACAAAGTCCAAGTTTCTCCAAATGGGAATACTGCGGTAGTAACATTTAATGTTGACGGAAGATATATTTTTGAAGAAAATGAAACTCCGTATTCTGTAAGAGCTTCTTTTGTTTGGACACAGGTTAATGGTGAGTGGAAAAAAATGCATTCACATTGGTCGCCGAGAAAAGGGGCTATTGGGATACCAACAAAAGATAGATAAATTATGAAAAAACTTTTTTTGTTTTGTACACTTACATATACTTCATTTTTTATTGCACAGGAAGCTCAAATAATAAAATATCCTTGTAGTTCAATTGTTGACAATTACAAAATAAATAAGGGTTTAACGAAATGGCCAAAGTTTAAAAAAGGTAAACATTGTGTGATGTTTAATTCAAGTATTGCAAAAATACTTATCATAAAAATTAATGACAGATATTTATAATAATAATAGCTACCTAGAAAAAAACCCTACCCTACATACTGAAGATTCAGAATTTAAATTTGAAAACATAAAAAGGTTTTTGAGTTCTATTGAAGTTAAAAATAATAGAATTAAAATTTTAGATATCGGTGGAGGCGCAGGTATAATTGGAAAATTAGTTCTAGAATTCTTTCTAGATAGTGGAATTATTGTAACATTTCATTCTTTAGATTTATCAAAACAAATGCTCAAAATTCAATTAAAAAATAACCCTCAAATTAAAAAAATAATTAATTGTTCTATTAATGAATGTACTGAATTAAATTATGATCTGGTTTTAATGATTGACGTAATAGAGCATATAGAGGAAAAAGAGGATACAGCTAAAATCCTAAATAAAATTGGTAAAAATATTATTTATAACATCCCTATAGAAATTAATTTTTTTGACATTTTAAAATATTTAAAGTCATATTTTAGATATTATAAAAGACAAAAAAAAAGGTGGGGACATGTCCACTTTTTTTCTTTTAAATCCTCTCAATCATTTTTAAGAAGACATCATAAAATCATTAATTCATATTTTAAACCGTATTGTTTTCACTATAGATATTCAGATTACGAAGGTTATTTGAAATTAAGGAGTGATTATTTATGGAATATAGAATTAAAAATATCATGCTGGATATTTAATCATTTTCCGATGATTTCAAAATACCTAATTCAAGGGTCTAATTATTCTCTTGTAAAAACAAAAAATGCTTTTTCATAGGCCAAATTATTTTAAAATATAACATACTGTACTTAATAATATTTATGTAGCCTATTAAATGTAAATCTGCCCTAATAAAAATTCCTCTTTACTAAATTCAGCTTCTTATTTGTATATTGTTACTTGTTAACCATAAATGAATTAAAATGAAAAAATTTATGTTCTTTATAATCCTGTGCCCATTAGTTGGTTTATCTCAATATGTTGATATGTGGCATTTTTCTGTTCCTTACAATGAAACTAATATATATGAGGCAACTGAAAAAGAATGGTATGCTAATGTAATGTCAAAAGCTGCAAAAAATCAATTAATAAATGGTTGGGGAATGGCCAGAAGAGTTGGGAAAGACGAAAAAGACGTAAAATACATAACTTGGATTTCATTCGGAGATATAAAATCTCGAAAAAATGCATACAATTCAATTGGTAAGTATTTTGATGAAACATCTGAACAATTATTCACTCCTAAATTAAGTCAGTTGGGTAGAGATAAGTGGGGATCATATGTTGTTGGAAACAGTAATCTATATTTTGATGAATTTCTATCGGCTCCTAAAGGGGTAAACATAAAATACTCAGTTCACAATTATGCGATGTCTTCAGATGCTAAAAACTTTTCAAATCAACAAAAGATTATTTGGCTTCCGTTTTTTAAGAATCTTTTAAAGAAAAATCAAACAAAGCAAAAAAGTTGGGGTGTTGCTAGAAGAATAAATCCTCGTGGTCACAAATATCAATGGAATGTGATGACTGTAGATGGATTCCAAACTCTAGATGATGTTTTTGAATCAATTAACTCAGATGTACCTGGGATTTCAAAATTAAACCTAAAACCAATAACAGATTCTGCTCCAAATGGATGGTTTGAACAAGTAATCTGGGAGATTTTAGTAAGAGTAACTGAAGAAGGTGAAATAATAGAATAATTTAAACAATCCCACTTAAGCGTAGGGGGTTTTATTTTTTAATCCATTCTGAGTATCTTAGAAAACAATATTAATCATAAATCAATTTTAAAATGAGAAAAATAATTTTTTTAACTACTTTCTTTTTTTCTTTTACAATAAATGCTCAATATTTTATGTATGGATATAATATTGTTCCAGAAGATGAAATTGAACATTATCTACAAAATGAAAGAGAGTTATATGGTAAAGCAGCTGAAAAGGCCTTCAAAGAGGGAGTAATTAATGGCTGGGCTATTATGAGACGCATCCAGGGAGGGAAATCTGAACCAAATTTTTATTGGTACATTGGTATAGACGATATGAAAAAACTAGATGCCCTTCCAAATGATTTTGGTAAAATTATAAATGAAACCATGGAGAATTCTGGTGTCCCTTCATTAATTAAAAGAGCTATTAAAAATCATAGTACTTATGGAAGGTTTGTTGCTTCTTTTTATAGACCCGAAGTGACTAGGACTAAAGATTTTAAGGGGTTTAAATATTTAAAACATAATGTTGCTTCAACGCCAAATCCAAATTTATGGTGGGACACACAAATTAAACAATGGGGTCCTTTTATAAAGAAAAACATGAATAATGGTAAGGTTAATCAAGAGATTTGGGCTCCAGCAGTTAGAATAAATCCTACTGGTAATGGATATAATTGGAATGTAATAACAATTGACGGATACAATTCTCTTTCTGATCTTTTTCAAAATGGGGGGAAAGAATTCCCTTCAATGGAGGGTGTTGATTTCAAAAGCATAAGTGAAACTATGCCCAATGGATGGTATAAGTCAGTTATCTGGGAAAGAGTTATGTGGTTAGATGATAATGGAAAGCTAATGGAATAATAGCATTGCAAATAAATTGCCCTCCCAAGTGGAGGGTTTTTTTTTCGATTCATTCTCTATATCTTAGTTAGTTTATTAATCATAAATCAATTAAAATGAAACTTAAATTATATTTATTAATATTTGTATTCAGCTTTATCGGTATTCTTGATGCTCAAGTTATAAAAGGTGGTAATTGTTGGATCGATTATGAAATAATAGTTGACAGTAATGATGCTCCAACTGTTTTGAACCTTTTAGACTCTTTTTTTTCAAAACCTGAAAATAGAATTGAGGGTGTAACTTACAACCTAACTCAATTTAATTATAAAGACAAGGACTTTGAAGCAACTCATTTATTTCAAGTGGTTGGACCTGCAAATGCATTAAGCAAATGGCACCATAATCCTCCTGGTATTGAAGGACAGTTGACCGGTGTAATGGTTAACCAATTTATTGAACCATACTCTGCATTTTTTGGGAAAAATATTATTTCTTTCGGAACACCAAGTAATGATAAACTTGAATTTACTTATTCTTTGAAAGTAAATGATGAAGAAAAATTTTCTACAGCTTGGGTCAAGGCAATTAAAGCTCTGAAGCCTGACAATTTTGTTGGCCTTGGGTCGGTAATAGCTGGAGGTTCGGATGGTCAAACCCACTACATTTATTCTCAACGAGACGATATGGAAGCCGTTTTTAATCCAAAAGCTATTAAAGGGAGTGATAAAATCTGGAAAACATTTTCTGAAGAGGCTGGGGAATTTGAGGTAATTAGAAAAATTGTTAGAACCAGACTCAAAATTTGGGAATAGACTACCAAATCATTTATTCCCTATAAATAAATAGATAGTAAATGATAAACTAAATTATCACAATTAAAAAGACCTCTCAAACGTGAGAGGTCTTTTAAAATAATCTAGTTTGTCCAGCCACCAATTAAAACTCTTGGCTCTACTCCGTAAGCCTTTATTCTGTTTTTAAGTTCTTCAGTTGAATTACCTATTAAGATGAATGAGTTAATTTTAAAAGTATCTAAAAATGGTTTCATGTTTGGTCCATTTTCAAAATTTTCTGCATGAAGAATTGCTGCTTCAGAGTTTTTATATTTCTCAATTAGAGTTATTTTTTTTTCGTTTGGAGAAATATAATATCCATAATCGTAAGCATCTGGTTCATTTTTTCTCATAAAGTTTGTCAGCTTTTCTAAAAATATTTTTACTTCATTTAAGCTATATCCTTTGTTAATTGATAGTTCAATAACGAAACCCACTTTCTCATTAGTTAGATTTTTACTCGATTTTGCGTTTGCCTCTTTTTCAAAATGGTGCATATCAAAAAATTGAAACTCTTCAATTATTTTGTCATTCTCCCATTGATATGAAATATGAAATGGAAATTTTACTTTTTGACCAGTATATTTTCCTGTAGCACTAAAATTATTCCAAATACTTGACCAAATCTTACCGTTTGAGTAATAATTAGTTTCAATTTCAGATCCATTTGCATCTCCATTTACTGACTCAAATTTAATACCATCAAATAAATCGAACATTTCTTCTATGCCAGCAATAAATTCTTCTTTGTTAAAGATCACATCTTTCGAGTTTACCATTTTCATGTTATCAGAAAAGACTTCTTTCAAATAATCAGTTCTTTCAGCCGATACCTCTTCAAAAATCTTTTTAATAATTGTTGATTTCTCGTCAGATGAGTCGACTTTAGCAAATGGTCGAGAACATGAGAAAATCATTATTAAAGGAATAAAAAATAGTTTTTTCATTTAGATTGATTTGTAATTAACATTTTAAATATACAAATTAGTTCCTGACAATGTAATATTAAAAAATTCTACTAAGCATTTACAATCGCGATTTTCATGATGGAAAAACGATGAATAAAAATTTCAAAATTACTAAGTAAATCACTACTAACCATCTGGACCAACAGAGTTGTCCGGTTCCTCCTGTCCAAGTAGTATTTTATAATTTACTTCTTTATTTGTCAATGTAACTAAGTCGAAGTCCTCATTAAAAGATGCTTCATTTTCAACTCCATCAATTATATAAGTTTGAACACGATCATTTAAATCATCTCCTTTATTTTCCCAAGTACCTTTACCTTCATTATTTAAAGTATTTCTTCTTTTAATATATGTTCCATCAACCTTATATTCGATATCAAAAAAATTATTTCCACTGTATGGGTCGTCTAAAAGCCAAAGCCAGATTCCAATTAACTGATCTGTGGCACTTTCTTGTTGTTCCTCCTATTCTTCCATTTCGTTGGAGGAACAACTAACTACAAGAAATAAAATTGGTAATAAAAAAAGTTTTTTCATAGCATAAATATAAATAACCTTCACATTACACTATTACATAAGGCTCCCTATTTGAGAAACTGATTTTTTTTCAAATAGGGTTCTTATTTTTTGCTTTTCTTATACTATTTTTTTTACATTTTATTTAGCTTAGTTTCATGAGTGATTTAAATTCCATTAATAAACACAAATGTAAAAGTTGTTCAAAAGAGATTGATTTTATTTGGGCAAGTGGTATTTATAATAACAATGAATTTTCACGACTATGCGCAAATTGTAGGGATGATTTGCTTAATGATTTATATAAAAAATGATTGAAGTCCCTTTATATCCAAATGGTCACCCTTGTAGATGCTCAGGAGCTTGTAACTATTCAAAAGCATTTGAAAACGCTGGTAAGCCAAATTATATAGATTATGAAACTCATATAAAAAAGGATTTTATCCCAAAATCAAAACAGCAGAAACTCATTAATGAATTCTTAAATACTAAGTATTGTTTGAATAAATAATTTCTAACCTAAAGAATGAAAAAGCTGCTCATTTTTTTAATGTTACTGCCACTAATTTCATTTGGACAGGAGAAATTAAAAGATGTTGATTTAACATTTTATCGAGAAGATCAAATTTATTTCGGGACATCTTTTATGCTACTTAATAGTAATCAAGAAAAATTTAAACGTCAAGGAATTTCAAAATATTTTCAACTTGGTTTTGTAAGAGATATTCCAATAATTTCTTCTGGCAAATTAGCAATTGGTTTAGGTTTAGGATATTCTTTTCAAGACTATAATTCTAATTTGGTAAGATTTAATATTAATAATGGTAGTTCAATTTACATTGTAAATTATACCCTAAATCAAAAATCAAAATTATCTTTTAATTTCATTGAATTTCCAATTTCTTTAAGATGGAGAAACTCCTCACCTTATAATCAACAATTCTGGAGAGTTTATACAGGGTTTAAACTTCAAAGAAATTTTTTTTCAAAATTGAAATATAGCACTGGGTACACAAAAAATATTTCTAATGAAGTTAATAATTGGAAAAAAGAGTTGTATTTAAGTTTTGGATATAACACTTGGAATTTTTATTTCTCTTATGATTTGAATCAAGTAATGAAAAACTTGCGTAACCAATATTCTGGCAAACCATTTAATATAACATCTCTGAAGATCGGGTTGATTTTCTACATACTATAGGGATCTTAGATAAAATAGATCCAATTAGAAATACTTGAGTTAGGGGGGTACTATTTTTTTACTGTTCTTATGCTGTTTTTCAATTATCAACAAAAGGTTTGTATGCTTTAAATTCTTTGGTTTCCTTCCAATCTTCAACAGAAATATCTTTTGGCACTCTTTCCCCATCCTTAAAAATTAATTGTTCTGGTGGTGGTGTAGAACCAACTAGCCGAAGATAAATAGCAAATTTTCCTCTGTGATGCGATTGATGTTCAAATCCCTTTCGGGCTAAACATCTCTTACTGCAATTCCAACGATAGTAATAGGTCATTGCATCAAGATCATTTTCATTTTTAATTTGATCAATCATAACATCATAACTTTTTGACACCCATTCGACAACTTGAATTTTTGTTTGAAGATTTTCCCTATTGTAAATTTCTTTTTGATTGCTAGCATCATATCCACCTGCAATCATAGCTGCGTATCTGTAATTTCCTAGTCCAAGATGCAAAGCTTCTTCCCTAAAGGACAAAATCTCCGGTGTGGGTTGGAAACCGTAATATTTTTCAGGCATAGTATTCAGATACTTCAGAGTAAATTCTTTTGCCCTTTCGAAATCGGTTATTAAGTCGCAAGCAATTACAGCATCTGTTTGTTGCTGACAAATAGATATGAATGGGAGCATAAAAATTAGTAATACTTTTTTCATTTTGCTGATTTATGGTTAATAATAAATAAATATAAACCTATGATTTATAAAATACAATTTGAAGAATGGTCTTTATGGGTAATGGATATTCCTTTAGATTTACCCTTTGTAAATTAAATATATAATTATACCTAATATTTATATAAGAATTATTCATAGGTTTATAAAAATTATATTTTTAAATACAAATAATTTTGATTGATTAGTGTTGTTAACTATATTAAAATTAAAATTTTAGTTATGAAAGTAAAGATTTTAATTGTCTTGCTGATTTCTCAAATAATAGTCAGTTGTGCTGTAATTAGACCAGGAGAAGTTGGAATAAAACAAAAGTTAGGTAAATTTTCAGATAAGGTAGTCAAAGAGGGAACGGTGGTTTACAATCCTCTAATAAGCAAAGTTGTAAAAGAATCAACCCAAACACAAAATATTAAACTAATATTGAGTCTTCCAAGTAAAGAAGGCTTAAGTGTAGAATCTGAAATATCGATCTTGTATAGACTTGAAGAAGATAAAGTTGCTTCTGTTTTGGAAAATTTAGGTAAAAATTACGAATCAATTGTCACTAGTGTTTTTAGATCAGCAGCATCTGACGTTTGCGCACAGTTTTTTGCCAAGGATATGCATTCAGGTGTTAGATCAAAAATTGAGGGTGAAATCTTATCCAAGATGAAAATTAATTTAGAAAAGCAAGCCAATGGGGTTGATTTGATTGCTGTTTTAATGAAACAAATTCGGCTACCCCGCGGTTTAGCGAGCTCAATTGAAAGAAAATTGCAGGCAGAACAAGACGCGATGAGAATGGAGTTTGTATTAAATCAAGAGAGAAAAGAAGCAGAAAGGAAAATTATCAGTGCTAAAGGTGAAAGAGATGCGCAAATAATCATATCAGAAGGACTAACAAGTAATGTCCTAAAGAATAAAGCCATTGAAGTATTTAAAGAATTATCTGCTTCAAATAATTCAAAAATAATTATTACAAACGGGAACACACCCTTAATAATTTCTGATGATGAGGATAAAAATTAGGTTTTTTACACTAAAAAAATCTGTTAAAAATTATTAGTAATTTTTTTTTTAATGAAGAAAGCCACCACCCAAAGTAAATAAATAAGTTCTACTTATGATTAATTCCAAACAAAAAAAATAGATATATTTATTATTAATGCAACAAGCGTCAAAAGGACGCTTCCAGTATGCATGATAAAAAAAGATTTTTCTTTATTCATATCCCTCGCCTTATTCATATATGGCACAGCTACGTAACATATAATCATAATAAAAGAACTCAAAATTGACAGAATTTGAGCTATGTACTGATTTGGGCAAAAAATTGATATAAATACAAAACATATTAAGGACAATAAGGATACAATTACAAAAAATTTCGGCCATATGTATCTTAAATATCGGCTAGCATCTTTTTCATTTAAGAGTTTATTAATTGATGGAGGGATAACAGAAGATTGAAAAATTATAATACCTGAAATTAAACCAGCAAAAAATAAAGGGAAATACTCAAATTCCATTTAAGTAAAAATTTAACATTTATAATGAATTCTTCTAAATTACTTAAATATTGAATAAAGACCTTGATTTTGGAGGGACATATTTATAGATATTAAAAGTAGTTCCTTTAATAAATAATAGAACGGATTTATTTATCCAATGATTTTTTTATATCCTTTATTCCTGTTTTCATTTTTTTTACAATCTCTATCGCATTATCTAGATGTTCTTTTTCCCAGTGGATTCTGTATTCATGTCCATTTACAAATTCCATTTCACATTGGCTACACTTTATCATTAGAATGAGTAATAATAAATAATACTGCATAACAAAATAAACCAAAAAATTATTATTGGTAATTTCATTTAATCAATATGATATAACTGTAGCAAGAACAGCATGTTTCAAATAAAGTCCAAGAATTTCTACAAATATCAATCATCCTTTGGGTTAAATATTGTTTTAATTACCAATGAAAATATACCAAACGTATAAAGAGTTTTAGCAAGGGTTATGATTTCAAGTTTTATAAAAAATTCAATTATAGTGCAAGAGAATATTACTATTGCAGCTATTAAAAGAGCTTTTGATTCCGATTTTATTCTTTCTAATACATTCATAGAGCTAAATTAAAAAAAGGTGAAGAAACTACATGTGGCTTTGGAGTGATTTACACAATTTATAGCTTGATTTCTTTTACAACAATCTGTCCTATATTCTATTAATTCAAAACTCATAAGGGGTTAAGCAAAAATTTACTTATTCAAAGTGACACTATTTGGTTTATTGCTATATTCTTAATATTTAATTAAACCATAAAAGTGGACAATTTGGACAATGGTATTGAGGATGTTGGAATTTACAATATCTGTAAAATTCATGACTAGACTGAGATAAGAAATTGGTTGTTTTTATATTAATAAAAAAGTCCTTCAGATAGATATTTGAGCCCAGTATCACAAGCTACAGCAACCACCCTTGATTTTGGCCCTAAACTTTTAGATAATTTTATTGCCCCTGCGACATTCATACCGCTAGAAGTACCGCAAAATATTCCTTCCTTGGAAGCCAGTTCTTTACAAATTTGTCTTGCTAAGGATTCTTCAATTGAAATAACATCATCAACATATTTTGAATTATAAATAGCAGGAATAAACCCAAGGCCAACACCTTCAACATTATGAGCGCCTTTAATTCCTTTGGATAATATTGGAGAACTAGCAGGCTCAAGGGCAATGACTTTAGAGTCAACACCTTTATTTTTGAATGATTTTGCTATTCCCATCAATGTACCTGCTGTTCCAACTGTGTCACAAATAGCATCTACTTTTCCGTTAAGTTGTTGGAGTATCTCATCTCCAAGAGGAACAAAACCTTCAATAACGTCCATATTATTAAGTTGATCTGTAAAAAATGTATCAGGTTCAACAGAAATTTCTTCAGCCCTCTCAATCATCTTTCCAATAAGTTCTTTTGTGATTTTTCCATCCTCACTTTTAATAACTTCAAGATCTGCTCCCAATGCTCTCATTAAACCAATTTTTTCTTTCCCAAAAACATCTGCAGTTATTAATCTGAAACGGTACCCTTTTATAGCACAGACAAAAGCTAATCCAGCTCCAGTACTTCCTCCAGAATACTCAACAACAGACATGCCTTCTTTTAAGTCACCTCTTTTTTCTGCTCCTTCTATCATAGAAAGAGCCATTCTATCTTTTTTTGATCCTGTTGGATTGTTTGCCTCTAGTTTTACAAAAACTTCCCCACAACCTGGTGGAATAATTTTTTCAAGTTTTACAATGGGAGTATTCCCGACCGTTTCTAAAATATTTTTCATCTGCTTGATTTATTATTAATTAAAAAGGGAATACAAATAAGTCCCTTAACATCTTGAAGTAAACATGCTAATGATCTTGACAACCTTTATAATTTTTAGTGAGTTTTTATTTTTATTGATTCATCAATTTTAAAAGAGTTTTTTAATTTAATTCTGTATACTCTTGGATTATCTAGATGCCCAGTAACATAAAGATATTTTTCGTCTTTGTCGAATGCGCAATTAGTCGCATTTCCAAAATTAATTCTTGCCATCAATTTACCATCTGGATTAATTATTAAAATCCCTCCTCCACCAGAAAAAAATATATTTCCACTTGAGTGTACCTTTATACCATCGAAATCTCCTCCATATTCTTCTGAAATTTTTCTTCCATCAAAAAGAGTACTGATTTTTTTTGTTTCAAGGTCTAGTTTTAAAACTTTTGGGTTATCGTCAAAAACCCCCATTTTTTTTATGTAAAGAAATTTTTGATCAATTGACAAAGCTAAACCGTTGGGCACGCTCACTTCATTTGTAACAAGAAATAAGTCTTTGTTTTTTGGGTTGAACTTATAAATTCCGTGAAAATCAATTTCCCTGTTTTCAGAATCTACAATTTGAAAAGTATCTAAATTTAAAAATCCAAAAGCAGGGTCACTGAAATAATAAAACCCATCTCTTGAAATTATAATATCATTTGGGCTATTAAGTCTTTTACCTCGGTAATTATCTACTAATGTTTCAAAAACAGGATTAACAGTAGGAAAATTTTTTATAATGGATACTCTTCGGTCACCCATCTGACATAAAATTAAATTACCATTTGAATCAAAATTTAGTGCATTAGCTCCAACAAGCGCTTCTCCAGAATTGGGAGCATAACCAGTATTCCCACTTGGGTATATATAATCCGAAACTCCATCTTTTTCATTCCACCTTAAAACTTTATTATTTATGATATCAGTGAATAATAATGAGTTTGACTTTTCATCCCATAGTGGGCCCTCAGGTAAAGAAATTGAATCTGCTAAAAGTTCAATTTTTGAATTCATATCAATCACTGACAATATAGACTCATCATAAACTATTATATCTGAGCTTTCGTAGCCAGAAAAGTTTTGGCAACTTTGACTTGCAAAAAGGACAAGACTTATAATTGATAACAATTTTTTCACTCAAATGGATTTATTCTAAATTTCTTAAATATACAAATTAGCCCCTGAACTAAATTATAGTGCTATGTTGATGATTCCTAACATACAATTTGGATAATTGTATGTTAGGATGTTAGAATTTTAATTATCTACAAAATTCATATCTTGGGAAAAACTGATCAAGTGAAAATAAGATCGTTGTTGTTTTTATTACTTATTGGAATTTATGGAATTCTAAAAGGGCAAAATATCGACACAAATAAATCTGAGTTAGCTCTCCAGGATCGTTGGATAGAATGTGATCTTCTTTGGTTCAAGCCTCATGATATTAAAGGTAGTGTTGATAAATATTTTTCCCGAATAAGTCCCCTTTATGGAAAGACTGGTGGTGAAAAAGGAATCGTTCTTAATCCAGGATGGATGTTTGATATGGTAGCATGCTGGACTGGGAATTTGGATGACCAACTAATACTTCCAACTTTCAAAATGCCAGGGCATCAATATTTACCTTGGACAGGAAGAGAGTTTAAAGAACTAGTTGATACTATTAAAAAATCAGCAATAAATTATGGATTCAACGATTTCAAAGTTGCAATCTGGTTTTGGGGAGGTCCACAGCTTTACGATTTAGAAACTTCCCAATGGAAGGAACGTCACCCAGAGACATACCCAATATATAATTTAAGATATCAGAGTCCATTGAAGGGTGACAAATATATATACGCTACGTATCGGGATGGAATTCCCGATGGCACCCCTTTTTATAATTTTTTTGCTAAACAAATGGCTGATTTTTCAAAAGCTACTGGTATTGACGGATTGGAAATGCGAGACTTCATGACTTTTCGTCACGCTTATGGAGTTCCACCACATGAATGGGATGAAGACTTCTACCAGGGTGTAAGAAGTTTTCTTGAGGAGTTGAAGAAAGCGAGGCCATCATTACTTTGTATTGGTTATAATTCTGCAGGACCTGCCACTGGCGATCTTCGTGGCCAGGGATTTGATAGTAATTTACTGGCCAGCAAAAATTTATTAGATCATTATGTAATTGAATCATGGGGTGTTGCTTGGAATGACTATTATAAACCTCATATATTTTCCTGCAGTTATGCTGCTCAGCAGGCCTACCTCGCTGTAACACAGGCTCAGCTTGCCGGAACAAAATGCGGAGTACTTCCATTGGTTGAACTAACTGGAGGTTGGGAGTATGACGATGCTCCTTTAACTCGATCACGATTCAATAATCGAATGCAGGCATGGTTATATGCCAATACTTTTTATGCCTCATATGACGGAGAGTTAAATCCACCTAACGGTTTTTCCCTAGCATTTGCTGACCGAGCAAGAGCCAAAGAAAAAAACAGTTTGATTTCAAAAGACCAGGTATCATTCATGAAAGCAACTCTCGAAGGGGCGTCTATGGCTGCGCAAGGAGTAGAAAAAGCCTACGGTTGTAGACTATTCTATAATCGAAAAGGGTTGTTATGGATGAATAAAAACGCTCAAGGTGTAGATCTTGGTGAATATTCAGATTTCCATTTTTCGTTCTTAATGAATCTTGGAATTACAGCAACTTCCTCTGCACGTATCGAAGATTTTAATACAAAAAACGCAGGCGATTTTCCTGTATTATTCACTCCTTTCCAACTTTCAAATGAAACGATTTATCAAATTAAGAATTATTCAAAAAAAGGTGGTTCAATGATGATTATTGGCGCGAAGAATATGATTGATCCCGAACTACAAAATTTACCAAATACGATCTATTGGGAGCCACCACTAAACGATGGTAAAAATTTTGCCAATCCGGACGCTGAGGAAATGGCAGCAAAAATTAACGATGCTCTAAAGGCTAAAGGTCATTCTTTTCAGAGTGGACAACAGCTTGGTTTATGGCCAATTTGGAGGAGTAAAGGCACTAATTATATGCAGATTGTTAACTTTCAATATCGCATCGAAAATTCAGTTTCAAGAGTTTACACAATTAATATATCACGAAAACAGCTTGGCCTTGGACCAGGTCCTTACCACCTTAAAGGCGTATACAATCAGAGAAAGATAGGTCCAGATTATGCTGATAAGGACATTCTTTCATTTCGTGTCTTTGTGCCACCATTTGAATCATTTATATGCACTGTCCAGCCTGGTGAATCCGAACCAGAAAGTACAGTGATCAACAATACTGACCCAAAAATAGTGTACAAAGGAGAATGGACGCACAACCAAATGGCTTTGGTAAGTTTTAATAGAGATGAGCACTTTAGTTCAAATAAAGGAGATTACGCTGAATTCACATTTACTGGTAGCGGAATTTCTGTTCTCGGTACTAAAAGTGATAATTTGGGTTATGCAGATATTTTTATAGATGATAAAAAAATATACACCGTTGATGGATATGCAGATCGTTTAAAGGAACCAGGTATTCAAACCTCTGCTCATTCAACGCAATTCTTAAAAGATTATCTAAAATACGTTATTCCTGAAAAGCAGATACTTTTCTCTATTTCAGGACTCTCAAAAGGTTCACATACCATTAAAATCATGGTAACGGGAACAAAACAAGGTGAAGCATCTGATTGTGGAGTTGTTATTGATGCTTTTGAAATAACAACGCACCTTAATTAGTTGTTTATTTTCTTATCGATATAGAAACTATTTTTTAGCATAACCACCAATACTGGTTCTATAATCAAACTCTATTAACTTACCTTCAGAATCATTCATTGATTTGTCAAAACCTATATCAAGAAAAAATTGTTTTAATTCATCTGTAACTGGACCAAGTACAGTGACACCTTCAAATTTATATCTAGCAAATACTTCTGGTAATCTATCTTTAAGGTCTCCTTCTGTAATTCTTTTATCGTGGTGCATTAATCCTTTCCAATTCGTATAAGATTCATACATAGTTACACGAGATCTGTTTTCATTTATAAAAAACCTCCACGAAGTTGTTAAAGGTTCAGACTCAATAACCATTTTTGACCAAGCATCATTCCATTCTTCTAGGTTAACTTCAGCACCCTCGTTAATAGACCATTCGACTAGGACTATTAAATCTTCATTTTGAGCATCACTAACAATAATAGGTTCATTATTATTTGGATTGTTAACACATGATAAAGTAATTAAGGAAACAATTAACACATATAGGTTTTTCATTTTAATTGATTTACGATTAATAGTATTCAATATACAAATTACCTCTTAAACTTAATGAAGAGGTTATGCCGACGATTTATAAAATACAATTTGGAGAGTGTTGTTTTAGTTCTGTTGAAATTTTCAATATCTGATAAATTTTATTCCTAAGAAACAATCAAACAAATGAAAAATTTTCTTTTCATAATATCATTTGTTCTTTCAATATTTGGATTAATCTAGAATTATTCTGCAATAATCTGATTAATATTGGATAGAGAATAAGGTTTAGATTCACTCGAAATCCCAAAATCTTTATTTGGCTTTATATCCATTTCAAAATTTAAATTACCTCCTTTTTGGATATCATTATAATCAATCCAAGTTTTATTATAATTAACTCCATTTAATTTCAGGGACTTTATATAGGGATTTTTGTGATTGTTGCCCTCCGCGTAAATTGTAAATTTGTTACCATTCTGTAGATTAATTGTTGCCTTCTTAAAGAGAGGGCTTCCAAAAACATATTCCGGGACACCTGGGGTAACTGGGTAAAAGCCTAGAGCGCTAAAAACATACCAAGCGGATGTTTGCCCATTATCCTCATCACCACAATAACCATCTGGGGTGGCAGAATATAGTTTTTCCATTACATCTCTAACTTTGTGTTGTGTCTTCCATGGTTGTTTAGCGTAATTATATAAATAAATCATATGTTGTACAGGTTGGTTTCCGTGTGCATAATTTCCCATATTTACGATTTGCATTTCTCTAATTTCATGAATTGTAAATCCATAATATGAGTCATCAAATTTTGGAGGCATAGTAAATACTGTATCTAATTTTTTTGTGAATTCTAAGTCTCCACCCATTAAGCCAATAAGACCCTGAATGTCATGAAATACAGACCATGTATAATGTATACTATTTCCTTCGGTAAAAGCATCTCCCCATTTTAATGGATTGAAAGGCGATTGAAATGTGCCATCTTCATTTTTACCCCTCATCCATTTAGTTTCTGGATCAAATAGATTTATATAATTTTTAGACTGTTTATAGAATCGTTTTGACAATTCTGGTTTGTTCATCTTTTTGGCCATCTCTGCAATTGTGAAATCTGCATATGCATACTCTAATGATCTGGCAGCATTCTCATTGATTCCAACATCATAGGGCACATAGCCCAATCTGTTATAATAGTCAATTCCTTCTCTTCCAACAGATTGTTTTGGACGTCCATCATTAATATTGGCATTTTTTAAGACAGCTTCTAATAAGACGTCTTTGTCTTTTTCATTTACATTTCCCTTTAAATAAGCATCTGCAACTATTGGTGCAGAATTTGAACCGATCATACTTTGCCGGTGTCCAGGACTAGCCCATTCTGGCAACCAGCCAGATTCTTTATAAGTATTTGCTAGGCCCTCCATGATTTGTTTGTTAAGTTCTGGATACATTAGATTGAAAAATGGGAATACAGCTCTGAAAGTATCCCAAAAACCGTTATCTGTGAACATATATCCTGGCAGAATCTTTCCATTATATGGACTGTAATGTACTATCTCATCTTCTTTATTTATCTCATAAAATTTTCTAGGAAATAGCAAAAGTCTATACAGGCATGAATAAAATGTACGAATATTGTCAATATTTTCGTCTTCAACCATTAATCGTTGAAATTCTTTTTCCCATGAAGCTTTGGCTTGTAACTTAATATCTTTGAAAGTTTTTTCCCCGATTTCTTTATCGAGATTTAGTTCGGCTTGCTTTAAACTAATAAATGATGAGGCTACTTTTACATTGACTTGTTCTCCTCTTTCGGTCATAAAACCTATAATAGCTCCTACATGATCTCCTTCACTAACTATCGAGTTTTTATTTAATTTCCAATTGTCAGACCATGTATGTTTCCACTTAAAATCTTTATCAAAAACAGCAACAAAGTAATTATGAAAATTTTCTGGCACACCACCATTATTGTTTCTACAATAACCAATAATTTTTCTTTCTTCGGGTATTATTTTTACCATAGACCCCTTTTCAAAAGCATCAAGTATGATGTAAGAAGAATCATTTTCAGGAAAAGTAAATCTAAAAATTGCTGCTCTTTCTGAAGGAGTTACCTCCGCAATAACATCATAATCAGCTAAATAGGTTTTGTAATAATGTGGCTTAGCTTCCTCTGCTTTATGTGAAAACCAAGATGCCCTTTTATCCTCTTGAAATTTGAGCTCTCCCGTTACAGCCATTAGAGAAAAAGAAGCATAGTCATTAATCCATGGACTAGGTTGATGAGTTTGTTTGATCCCTCTAATAGTTTCATCATCATATTTATAAGCCCAACCATCTCCCATTTTGGAAGTTTGAGGTGTCCAGAAATTCATTCCCCACGGAGTTGCAATAGCAGGGTATGTATTTCCATTTGAAAGACTGAATTTAGAATCCGTACCCATTAAAGGGTTCACTAAATCTACTAAACTGGAATATTGTGAATTATTTAATAAGCTATTTTTTTTACTTATTTTTTTGGTGCACGACAGGATTGATAATAGCAAAACGGTCATTAAAATTTTTAGTTTATTTTTTTTCATAATCTTTCAATTTAATTGATCAAAGTGGTAAGTATTAATCCTCAGATGATTTATAAAAGCTTTGTTATAAATATTTTTCTAGATTCTATTGTGATCATTTTTAATACTAACAATCTCATCTTCGCCAAAATATTTACCTGGCTGAACATCAATAAAGACAACTTTTTATTGTTTTGTATTTTAAATACATTGCTTAACTCATTAATGGATTAGAATAGTTTCACCTACTTCATATTCTTTTATGTTCCCCATTAAGAGTTATGTTTAATTTATATTCAAATATTGTAAATCTTAAACTATTTATCACCGTAAGAAGTGTACAAATTAAAGTCCATATTCTTTAAACTAGTTATTCAAACTTTCAAATAAATGAAAAGCTATTTTTTATTTTAGAACAGGTTTTCCGTTTGCTTGATACCAATATATAATTTTTCCCTCATGAATTTGATACCATTCCATAGTTATGGAACCATCCTTTCCTCTAAATTGTGCGTTAATCCATTCCCCTATTTGATTTCTTACAGAGGAGTCTTTGGCTCCAACAGCTTTTACACTAAATGCTGAAATTGTTTCCCATCCCCAGCCGTAAGTTTTTTCGATCTCTTTGTACTGCTTCTGAATTTTCTTAATAAAACCTTTTGGGCCTTTTACTTGTGTTCCATCATCGAATCTCAGATAAGCATCTGAGGCTATGTAAGATTTCAGGGTTTCATAATCCCTTTCAGCCCACGCTTTGTCAATCCTTTTAAAAATTTCAACTGTAACTTCTGAACCCAACTCAATTGTCTGTCCTTCTGCTGGACCAAAGCCATTTGTTTGTTGAGAATAGCTTGAAAACCCAATTGATACAAGTATAATTGTAAATAAAGTTTTTTTCATTTTAATTGATTTATGATTAGTGATACTAAATATACAAATTAGAATCTGAACTCAATGAAAATTATATGCAGATGCTTTAAAGCTTGATAATAATCTAGCTTAAAGTGTTTTTTAGAATGGAAATTTAGATCTTCTTATTTTTCTATATAATATTTTTAAAGTAAATTTTATATATAGAAAATAATAGAGTTAAAATCTCCTACACTAATAGTATAATGTTATTTATTCACAAGTTTTAGATCAGTTACCCTACATTCAACAATTCAAATTGCTCATCAGTTATTACTTTGAAAATATCTAAATCACTTTTTGAGTGAACAGTAAAATCATTTTAAAGATCCGTAAATAATAATTTTTATATGATGAGCCTCCTTATGATATTCTTACAAAAACTTAATGAATTTAAATATTAAATTATAGCTATCTTAATGAATCATATTGGTTAATAGGGCCACTTATACCTCTAATTAAAATTTTATCAATTATTTCTACATTTTTAGGAACAAGTTCTGACCCTATTTTATTATACTCCCTTGATCCGTTATCAATAGGCTTACCACTTTTGTCCATAAATACAGCCTCCATTTGTTTCCAAAAATTTGAGTCATCTTGGATTTTATTATTTGGTTCTAAATCATATATACTTATTTTCTTTAGATGTAGTAACCTGACAATAAAATAAACAAGTAATATTTTAGTTCTAATCCATTTGATTCTCTTTTCAATTTTTCCAAGAGGTTTACCTGTAAATGCATCATAAAATGTTTCAAATTCAGTAGCAGGATCTATGCATCTTTTCTCTTTTAAGGATTTAAATAAACCTGTTAAGGAATCCTTTACGTCTTCATCTAGAAGTGTATATGAATAGCCATGCTTAGGTTCCTTCTCTGGGGAAAGGACTTCTTTTGCACCAACAATTTCATTTGTTGGATTTACACCTAATTCTTGAAGATTTGCAAACAGATGATCATAGAGGGGTGTTTCTTCCCATTTATTGATTAGTAATCTATTTTTCCAATATCTTA
>CETK01130161.1_pt1 | contig 25376 bp, 19 predicted proteins | sample 361431 | NCBI WGS metagenome assembly CETK01 (sample SAMEA2622452, study PRJEB7988) | marine metagenome | biome: marine biome (ENVO:00000447); feature: surface water layer (ENVO:00002042); material: "saline water (ENVO:00002010), including plankton (ENVO:xxxxxxxx)" | depth 5 m | reverse complement strand
GACGCTCAAGCAGATGTTGTAAATGGTGGTATATCCCTTATTGAGCAGGGTATTGCACAAGTTGGAAATACTTCTATTGCAGCTGGATTTGGTGGTAATAGATTATCGGGTGGAACATGGGCTGAAGCTGGTCACACTCTAGCTGCTAGATACAGCTTATTAGCTGGCAACTACGCATCAGCTATTTCTCATGCAAATCAGGGTATTTCTTCTAGATCAGGTGACCTTGTAACTCAACATGGTACATCTTTAGAGAATCGTAATTTATTTTATCAGTTTATTATTGATGAAAGACAGGATTACTTAAAAGCAAATGAAGCTCATTTAGTATATCTTTTAGATGGAACTACTTCAAGAAAACTTACCACTCCTGGTCAAAAGGCACAGTATGATTTTTATTTCATTCCTGATTTAGGAGGTGAAGTTGCTTTGAATACTAATAGTGACGGAAAATTTGGTATGACAGCACCAATGACAATTGCTAGTTACCACGAGACTCAATTTATATTAGCTGAATCCAAATTCATGCAAGGTGATGAAGCAGGTGCCCGACAACATTTAAACAATGTACGGTCTGATCTTAGAGTTCAATACTCTTCTGATGCAACAGGATTTCCTGATTCAGTTGCTACCGGTACGGATCTTCATCATCAGATTTTGGAGGAAAAGTATATTACTCTTATGGGAGAGTTAGTTACATTCCATGATCTAAGAAGAACTCGAAATGCGATTGGTGTTCCAAATAAACAAGGAACTGTGGGTGCTTCAAATTTCCCACAAAGATATTTATATCCCCAGAGTGAATTAGATACCAATCCCGCAGTTCAAGATACTGGATTGCCAGATTTCTTCGATCCAACTTCACTGTTCACTAGTTATTAGGTCAATAAATATGAATTAAGTTAAATTTAAAAGCCACTTTTTAAGTGGCTTTTTTAATTTTGCATAATTATGGACAACATTATTATATATGGAATTAGACCTGTGATTGAGGCTATAAAAGCAGATGTAGAGGTTCACAAAATTTGGCTTTTGAAAGGTAAAAGGCATTTTTTATTTAAAGAGGCAGAAAAATTTGCACTAAAAAAAAACATAGAGTTAATCCTAACCTCAAACAAAAAAATAGATAAAATCTCTAAAAAAAATCACCAAGGTGCAGCAGCATTAATATCACCCATAGAATATTTAAAATTTGAAATTCTTCTTGAAAAAAGTTTTAACAAGAAAAAACAAATATATCTTCTTTTAGATGGCATAACTGATGTTAGAAATTTTGGGGCAATTTTCCGAAATTCATTAGCTACTGGTGTAGACGGAATTATTATTCCTGATAGCAACAGTGCAAATATTAATTCAGATACAATAAAAGCTTCTGCAGGAGCTATTTTTTATGTTCCAATATCGAAGGTCAATCACCTCAATGATGCTATTTATGAATTTAAATCAAGGGATTTTCAAATTGTAGGCTTAGACGAAAAATCTAGTGTAAATATTTTTGATGAAAATTTTAATCTGAAAACAGTTCTTATTCTTGGATCAGAGGGAAAAGGAATAAATAAAAGTACCCTTAAGGTTATTGATAAAAAAGTATCTATTCCGATGAAAGGAGAGATTAAATCTCTCAATGTTTCCGTGGCGTGTGGGATTTCTCTTTATCACATTTCAAGAAAAAAGTCTTGATTTGTTTCTCTTATAATGGGACAATATATATGATAAAAATGTGTTATTTATATATACATATAAATATCCCAAGTGTACCTCTATACAAATTTAAAAAATCTTAAAAAACTAGGTTATTTTTTATCATTAAGTATGATAATTTGTAATAATTGCGTGAATGCACAATATTACACAGTTAAAGAGAGGATAATGCATTTGCAAACATTCGATGAAAAACCATTACACTATGGATATTTTCTTGGGTTTAACAATTTTGGATATCAAATTCAGTATAAAAGTAATTATTCTGTACCCGGCAACAGAAACTTCCCAAATAATGAAAGAGGTTTAAATCTGCCTAATATTGAATTAATTAAAAATACTGGGTTTAATGTAGGATTAATTGGAGACCTGAGATTAAATAAATACTTTAACCTTAGATTAGAACCAGGATTATACTATACCCAAAGAGATTTAATTTATCCTGATGCTACAAGTGGGCTTACAAATGATGAGGATTATTTAAGAGAGGTAAAATCTACCTACATTCACATACCTCTTCTAATCAAGTTTAGTGCAAAAAGGATAAATAATTTTAAACCCTACTTAGTGGGCGGTATTTCCACATCTTTTAACCTGTCAAGTAATGAAAAGAACAATGATGACAACTATAGTAATGTTTTTAGAGTAACTAGCCAAAGCTTCAATTATGAAATAGGTTTTGGTATTGACTTTTACTTGGTCTATTTTAAATTCTCTCCATCAATAAGAGGGATTTTTTCTATTCAAAATGAATTGGTCCAGGACAACAATTCAATTAGTCCCTGGACATCAAATATAAAAAGCCTATTAAGTCAAGGAGTTGCAATTAATTTAACTTTTGAATAATTGATTTGAAATCTCATTCATTATAATTGCACTTGCGCTAGTCACATTTAAACTATCAACTACAGATCGACTTCTCTTAGGTATGGTGATTTTATAGTCCACTAATTTGTTTATTTTTTTTGAAATACCGTTAGACTCATTGCCTAAAATTAAAATAAATTCTCTCGGAAATATGAGTTTGTTAATTAACTCTCCATCCAGAAAAGTACCGTAGACCGGGATCGAGACTTTGGATAAGTAAGGATTCAAATCTTCATAAAAAATATTTACACGAGCTAATGACCCCATTGATGATTGTACTACTTTAGGGTTGTAACAATCTACCGTTTTTTTTGAACAAACAACATTTTTGAATCCAAACCAATCACATAATCTAATTATGGAACCCAGATTACTTGGATCCGATATATTGTCTAAAACCAATACTTTTTTATTAACAGGAGCTTTTTTTTTCTTAGGGGTTGAAAAAATTCCTAAAATATTTGAAGGGCTTTTTAAAAAGGTCATTCTTTTCATACATTTTTCGGATACTATTATATTACCATCGTTTCCTTTTTTCTTGGTTGAATAACTTTTATAAAGAGGAATATTTGAACTAAAAAAGTCTTGAAAAACCTTCTCACCTTCAACGATAAAGTGTGAATAAATATGTCTATACTTTTTCCTCCCTAATTTTTTGATATATTTTAACTCAGAATTTGTAATCATAAATGATGTATTTTTACTTAAATATTTTGCATTGAACCAAGCAAATTCAAAAATAATAATAATAAATATTATCTCTATATTTATACTGAGTTGCAATGTTACAAAGCAATTAAATGAAGGTGAAAATTTAATTTCAAAACAAACATTTGAGTTAAATGGAAAAAAACTAAAACAGGACCCAATAACCATACTATCAAAAACTCGTGCCAACAAAAAAATATTCGGTGTACCATTAAAATTATTGATTTACAATCTCAGCAATTTAAACTCAGAGAAAGATTTTGAAAAATGGCTAGATAAAAAAGATAAGAGAAGATTGAGATTAAATAAATTAATTTCTAACAAACAAGTTTATCAGTTAAAAAAATACAAAGTAGGGTTTAATAATTGGCTTAGGGAAATTGGTGAACCTCCATCATTATATGATTCTGTAAAAATCAACTTTACTAATAAACTATTTAAACAATACTATGACAATCTAGGATATTATAACTCAAAATCAACAACAACGGTAACCAAAACAAAACAAAACAAAGTAACAATCAAACATGAAATTGCCACTGGAGAAAAATTTCTTATTGACAGTATTTCGAATAATATATCATCCAATGACTTAGATTCAATATATAAATCTCATAAAAGCAAAAGCATTTTAAAAGAGGGTGAATCGTTCGAAGTAGAAAAACTTAATCTTGAAAGGGAGAGGTTGATTGACTTGTTTAGCAATAACGGAATATATAATTTTCAACAGAGAAGTATTCGTTTCAAGGCTTTCAAAGATAGTACTGGATTAGATAAAAAAATTCCAATTTTGTTAGAAATAAATAATTCAAAGATTAGAAATCAAGAACTTCTGTTGGATGTACCTTATGTAATCAAGAAAATTAATTCTCTTTCAGTTTTTGTTGAAAATCCAGAAAAAAGTTTTAGAATTTTTACAGATTCAATTTATATCGATGGTTTTAAAATTTTTTCCACAGGAAACCTTAAATACAACCCAAAAATTATTAGCAATGGAATAGCCATAAAAAAAAATAATCCCTATAGTTTAAATGACAGAAAAAAAACGTACAAATATTTTAATGAACTCCAAATATTTAAATATCCTTCAATTGTTTACAGAGAAAATATTAAAGATTCAACAAAACTAGATACAGAAATTTATTTAGTTCCAAAAGAAAGGTTTTCTCTAGGCTTTGACTTTGATTTGTCACACTCGAATATACAAGATATTGGTGTATCTGTTGGTTCATCTGTAATAAGCAGAAATATTTTCAGAGGAGCGGAAATTTTAGAATTTGGTGTGAAAGGCTCAGTTGGATCCTCGAGGGATGTAGCAGAAGAAAAATCATCATTTTTTAATCTGTTTGAGGTTGGTGTAGATCTCGGGTTAAGACTCCCAAGACCTATTGCCCCTAGATTTTTGAAAAGAATCTATTTTGACAATTTTTACGTTAAAACTAGAATATCGCTAGGAGTTTCTGTCCAAGAGAATATTGGTTTAGACAGGCAAACATTCACAGGCAATTTTGAATATTTTTGGAAACCTGATAAAACAAAATCTCTGAATATAAAGTTAGCTGATATAGAATATGTAGACAACAGAGCTACAAATAATTACTTTAATGTATATAGAAATTCCTATGAACGTCTAAATAACATTTCTAAAACAGTTTTTGGATTAGACTCTAGTTACTTTGATTCAGATAATAATTTATTAATTCCTTCAGGTGCTGAAAATTTTATTAATGATGTTTTAAAATTAAATACTAACATAAATATCGAAGATGAAATCTATTCTAGCGTGCTAAATATTAATGAAAGAAAAAACAGATTAACTGCAAACAATTTTATAGTTGGTTCATCTTTTACGTTTCTAAAAAACAACCAAGAAAGTATTATTGATGAAAATTTCTCTCAGCTAAAATTTAAATCTGAGTTAGTTGGAAACCTACTTAGCTTAGGAATGAAACTTGGAAATATTGAGCTAAATGAAAATGGTTATCGTGAAATTTTTAATCTTGCGCCGTCACAATATTTTAAGAGTGAAGTTGATTATATTAAACATTGGTCAGTTGGTTTTAAGCGGGTTTTCGCATTTAGAACATTTATAGGCATAGCAATTCCATTTGGAAATTCAAATTTTATACCATTTACAAGGTCCTATTATGCTGGAGGTTCAAATGATAATAGAGCATGGCAAGCCTATAAACTTGGCCCAGGTTCAAGTAGTAGATTTAATGAGTTTAATGAAGCAAACTTTAAAATTGCTTTTAATGTTGAATACAGATATCCAATTTTTAGGAGATTAAATGGTGCTTTTTTTATTGACACGGGCAATATTTGGAATATCAAAAACAACGTAACTGATAACGAACAAATTTTTAATAGCCTGAGAGATTTAAGTGAATTGGCAATTGGATCTGGTTTTGGACTGAGGTACGACTTTGATTATTTTGTATTTAGACTTGATACAGGATTTAAAACTTATGACCCATCTCTCATGAAATCTGACAGATGGTTTTCACAATTAAATCTTAAAAGTGCTGTTTTTAATGTTGGAATTAACTTTCCCTTTTAGAGCAATTTAATTAAATTTGTCAACCAAAACATTAAAAATAATGTCAACTATCTTTCCAAAAGGTGTATTAACTGGAAACGAAGTTCAGGATATTTTCAGCCATGCTAAAGAAAATGAGTATGCCTTACCAGCGGTAAATGTAATAGGAAATAATTCAATAAATACCGTTTTGGAAACTGCATCGGAATTAAACAGCCCAGTTATAATTCAGTTTTCAAATGGTGGATCTCACTTTAATGCAGGAAAGGGATTAAATAATGATAAACAACTTGCATCAATCAGAGGTGCTATAGCAGGTGCGAAACATGTACACGAATTAGCTAAAAGTTATTCAGCAACTGTTATACTGCATACAGACCACTGTGAGAGGAGGCTTTTGCCATGGATTGACGGCCTAATCACTGAAAGTGAGTCATATTATTCAAAAAACGGTAAACCACTATTTAGTTCACATATGATTGATCTTTCAAATGAGCCATTGATTGATAATATTGATACTTGCAAAAAGTACCTTCAAAGATTAAAAAGAATTGATATGTCCTTAGAAATTGAGCTGGGTGTCACTGGAGGAGAAGAAGATGGAGTAGATAACTCTGGGATTGAAACTTCTAAACTTTACACACAACCGGAGGAAGTAGCATTTGCTTATGAAAGTTTGAGGGAAATAAGCAATGGATTTACGGTTGCCGCAGCATTTGGAAACGTACATGGGGTATATAGACCAGGTAATGTTAAATTAACACCAAAAATTTTAAAAAAATCTCAGGAATTTATTTCAATGAAATTTGGAGTACCAAAAAAAACCATCAATTTTGTTTTTCATGGTGGTTCGGGTTCTAGCAAAAAACAAATTCAAGAGGCTATAAGTTATGGAGTAGTAAAAATGAATATTGACACTGATTTACAATATGCTTTTACTGAACCAATTCGAGATTACATGAACGAAAAATATGAGTATCTTAAATCTCAAATTGGAAATCCAGATGGAGAAGATGAACCTAATAAAAAGTATTATGATCCTAGGATTTGGTTAAGAAAAGGTGAAAATTCTTTCAAAAACAGACTTAAAATAGCTTTTGAGGATTTAAACAATATTGATACGCTATCTATAAAATAAATTATTATGAGTTGGTTTAAAAGAAGTGAAAAAGGTATACAAACAAAAACTGAAGAAAAAAAAGATATACCAAAGGGGCTTTGGTATAAAACTCCTACCGGAAAAATTATTGAAACTCAGGAACTTGAGGACAATTTTTTTGTTAGTCCAGAAGATGAGTACCACGTGAGAATAGGAAGTGAGGAATACTTTAAAATTTTATTTGATGATTCCAGATATAAAGAAATTAATAAATCTGTTTGCTCCACTGATTTTTTGAACTTTACGGATACTAAAAAGTATAGTCATAGGATTAAGGAAGAAAACAAAAAATCTGGACTAACCGACGCTGTGAGAACGGCAGTCGGTAAATCTAAAGGCAGTACGATTGTAATAGCTTGTATGGATTTTAGATTTATTGGTGGGTCAATGGGTTCAGTAGTTGGAGAAAAAATTAGCCGGTCAATTAAGTATTCAATTGAAAATAATATTCCCTTGTTAATTATATCTAAGTCAGGGGGTGCTAGAATGATGGAAGGAGCATTTTCATTAATGCAAATGGCAAAAATTAGCAGTTATTTAAATCGTCTCTCAGAGATAAAAATTCCATTTATTTCACTATGTACCGACCCTACGTTTGGAGGGACAACCGCGTCGTTTGCAATGCTAGGGGATATAAATATTTCTGAACCAGGTGCACTTATTGGTTTTGCTGGACCAAGAGTTGTAAAAGATACTACTGGAAAAGATTTACCCGATAGTTTTCAAAAAAGCGAGTTTTTATTAGAAAAAGGGTTTTTAGATTTTATATCTCATAGGAAAAATTTAAAAGACAAAATTAATTTGTATTTAGACTTGATTCTTAATAAACCCATTAGGATATAATAATTTTAAAATTTTAATTTATATTTGCAAATCAAATCTTTTAAGATGTATTTAACTAAATCAACGAAGGAGAAAATTTTTAGTGATAACGGTTCATCCAAAAAGGATACTGGTTCTGCAGAGGGTCAAATAGCTCTTTTTACTCATAGGATAAATCATCTTTCTTTACATTTAAAAAGAAATCCTAAAGATTTTAACACAGAAAGATCTTTAGTTAAAATGGTTGGTAAAAGAAAAAGTCTTCTAGACTATTTAAAAAATAAAAATATAGATCGCTATCGATCAATAATAAAGAAACTTGAACTTAGAAAATAGTATAACAAATTATATTTCATTTAAATACCTCTACTAAACAACATTCATAAGGTATAAAAATGAAGTTTTATGATCCCAAAAACATTTATAGAGGAAATCCATCTTGAAGATGGAAGAAAAATATTTTTAGAGACTGGAAAATTAGCTAAGCAAGCCCATGGTTCTGTCGTAGTCAGGTCAGGAAAGTGTATGATTCTTTGCACAGTAGTGTCAAATTATAATTCTGCACAAGTTGATTTTTTACCTTTGACAGTTGATTATAGAGAGAAATTTGCCTCTGCGGGAAGGTATCCGGGAGGATTTTTCAAAAGAGAGGCTAGACCCAGTGACGGAGAAATTTTAACTATGAGGTTAGTTGACAGGGTTTTAAGACCTTTATTCCCGTCAGACTATCACAATGAGGTTCAAGTAATGATCCAACTTATGTCTAATGATCCTGAAGTTATACCAGATGCCCTAGCGGGATTAGCAGCTTCAACTGCAATTCAATTAAGTGATATACCGTTCGAGTACCCGATATCAGAAGTTAGAGTGGGAAGAGTTGATGGAAAATTTTTAATTAATCCGAGTAGGAAACAATTATTAGAGTCTGACGTGGATATGGTGGTTGGTGCATCTGAAGATTCAGTCATGATGGTAGAAGGAGAAATGAAAGAATGTTCTGAAAATGAAATGATTGATGCAATAAAGTTTGCTCATATTGCTATCAAAAATCAAATTAGAGCTCAAAATAATCTTGTTAAAAAAGTGGGAAAAAAAGAAATACGTGATTATGAATTAGAAGAAAATAATGACGTGCTTTATGAGGAAGTTTTTAATAAAGCATACAAAAAATGTTATAATATTGCTAAAAAAGGCACAAAGAAAGAAGAAAGATCAAAATCATTTAATGAGTTAAAAGACGAAATAATTGAAAATCTTTCAGACCAGGATGATGACGAAAATGTTAATTTAATAAAAAAATATTTTTCAAAGGTACAAAAAGAGGCAGTTAGAGAACTAATTCTAAGTGAAGGTTTAAGACTTGATGGGAGGTCAACTGATCAAATTAGGCCAATATGGTGTGAGGTTAATTATCTACCTTCTACTCACGGGTCTTCAATTTTTACTCGAGGTGAAACACAAGCATTGGCGACTGTAACTCTAGGAACTTCAAGAGAAGCAAATCAAATCGATATGCCCTCTTTTGAAGGAGAAGAAAAATTTTATCTTCATTACAATTTTCCCCCTTTTTCAACAGGTGAGGCCAGGCCTCTAAGAGGAACTTCCAGGAGAGAGGTTGGGCACGGAAATCTAGCCCAAAGAGCACTAAAAAACATGATACCTGAAGACTGCCCTTACACTGTAAGAGTGGTTAGTGAGATTTTAGAATCAAATGGTTCGTCCTCAATGGCAACTGTGTGTTCAGGAACAATGGCTTTAATGGACGCGGGTATAAAAATCAAAAGAGCTGTATCAGGAATTGCCATGGGTCTAATTTCTGATGGTGAAAGATTCGCGGTTCTTAGTGATATATTAGGAGATGAAGACCACCTAGGTGATATGGATTTTAAAGTCACTGGAACTAAAGAAGGTATCACCGCTTGTCAGATGGATATAAAAATAAAAGGATTATCATACGAAATATTAGAAAAAGCCCTAAATCAAGCTAAAGAAGGACGTATGCAAATTTTAAAGAAAATGTCTGAAACAATAAGTGAATATAATAATACTGTGAAGGAACACGCGCCAAAAATGGTTACATTAAAAATTTCTAACGAATTTATTGGTGCTGTTATCGGTCCAGGAGGGAAGGTGATCCAAGAAATGCAAAAAGAAACAGACACTACTATTGTAATTGAAGAGGATGGGGACCACGGGATAATTGAGATTTTAGGTGTAGATCAAGGCAAAATTGACAATGCCATTAAGAAAATAGATAACATTACTTTTAAACCTGAAACTGGAAAAATATATAATGTAAAAGTTATAAAAATCCTTGATTTTGGTGCAGTTGTGGAGTTTGTACCAGGAAATGAAGTTTTATTGCACATATCAGAAATTTCCTGGGACAGAATTGATAAAGTAACGGATGAAATTAATTTAGGAGATGAGTTCGATGTAAAGTATTTTGGAATCGATTCAAAAACAAAAAAACAAAAAGTTTCAAGGAAAGCTCTTCTCCCCAGACCCGACAGAAAAAATTAACTAGGAAGGTTGATTTTGAATTTGAAAATTGTAACAAATATGTTTTTTTTTCGTAATACTAGTATAACACAATATTTATGAGACAACTAAAAATAACAAAACAAGTAACCAACCGGGAAACTGCTTCATTAGACAAGTATCTTCAAGAAATAGGAAAAGTTGACTTAATTACAGCTGAGCAGGAGGTAGAATTAGCTCAAAGAATCAAGAAAGGAGATCAAATTGCACTAGAAGTTTTGACAAAAGCAAACTTAAGATTTGTTGTTTCAGTAGCTAAGCAGTACCAGAATCAAGGGCTTACGCTACCAGATCTCATAAATGAAGGTAACCTAGGTTTAATTAAAGCCGCGAAAAGATTTGATGAAACAAGGGGATTCAAATTTATTTCTTACGCCGTGTGGTGGATAAGGCAGTCTATACTGCAGGCCCTCGCGGAACAGTCTAGAATTGTTAGACTTCCATTGAATAAAATTGGATCTATCAATAAAATTAACAAAACCTTTGCTTTCCTTGAGCAAGCTCACGAAAGAGAACCATCTGCGGAGGAAATTGCAAAGGAGTTAGATATGACTGTTAATGATGTCAAAGAATCACTTAAAAATTCTGGCAGACATGTTTCAATGGACGCCCCTCTAGTTGAAGGTGAGGATTCCAACCTATATGACGTTCTAAATAGTGGTGAATCTCCTAACCCTGACAGATCTTTGTTACACGAGTCACTCAAAACTGAAATTGAAAGAGCCCTTGAAACACTCACTCCAAGAGAAGCCGACGTAGTTAGACTATATTTCGGTCTAGGAGAGCAACATGCAATGACATTGGAGGAAATTGGTGAAACTTTCGATCTCACCAGAGAGAGGGTAAGACAGATAAAAGAAAAGGCTATAAGAAGACTTAAACACACATCTAGAAGTAAAATACTAAAAACTTATTTGGGTTAATTTAATATAATTGATGTCTAATATTGTAGCACCTTCAATTTTATCAGCTGACTTTGGAAATTTAGGAAGTGACATAGCGATGGTAAATAAAAGTCAAGCTGATTGGATTCATGTTGATGTCATGGATGGTCATTTTGTACCTAACATTTCTTTCGGAATGCCAATAATTGATTCCATTAATTCTCTTTCAAAAAAACCCTTAGATATTCACTTAATGATATCAAAACCTGAAAGATACATTAAAAATTTTCTAAATTATAACACCAAAGTATTAACTGTTCATCTTGAGGCAAGTAGACATCTTCACAGAACAATACAAGAAATTAAATCAAAAGGTGTAATGGCAGGTGTGGCACTTAATCCTCATACCGACGTAAATCATTTAATTGAAATTATTTCTGATATAGATGTTGTTTGCTTAATGAGTGTTAATCCAGGATTTAGTGGCCAAAATTTTATTGAAAATTCTTTTAATAAAGTAAAAAAACTTAAGAAAATAATAATTGCAAAAAAATCAAAATGCAAAATACAAGTGGATGGAGGTGTTAACACTGAAAATGCTAAGGAACTTGTAAAAAACGGAGCAGACATACTTGTAGCCGGCAATTTTGTTTTTAAATCTAACAACCCGCACAAAAATATAGTTTCACTGAAAGAAATCTAAGCCTCTCCTTTAGGACCAAAATTTATTGGAACATTTTTATTTCCCTTAATTTTAATTTCTCCAGAGGATTGTTCATATCTAATTAGATTTTCATTTAAAGCATAATTTAATCTTTTTGCATGCTCGGGAGTTAGAATAACACGTGATTTCACCTTAGCTTTAGTAGCACCAGGAGTTATTATTACAAAATCTAATATAAATTCCGACGAAGAGTGGTTTATAACTACGAGATTACTATAAACACCATCAATGGTATCGTTATCTAATTCAATGTCAATTTTTTTTTTACTTGGCTCTTCGTTCATAAATCATAATTTTAATGTTTCTTCCTTTTGTTCTTCCTCTTCCTTATTGATTAGTAAACTAGTGTATTCATCTTTAGATCCAACAATTACGTCGTTATACTCACGTAAACCAGTCCCAGCTGGGATTTTGTGACCTACTATAACGTTTTCTTTTAAACCGCCTAAATTATCCTCTTTTCCATTCACAGCCGCTTCATTTAAAACCTTTGTCGTTTCTTGAAAAGAGGCCGCTGAAATAAATGATTTAGTCTGCAAAGATGCTCTTGTTATTCCCTGTAGTTCAGGTGTAGCAGTTGCAGGCTTTGCATCTCTAGCGATTACAATCTTTTTACCCTCTCTTTTTAAGATTGAATTTTCGTCTCTTAGTTTGCGTGATGAGATCATTTGACCTTGTTTGAGATTTTCCGAATCACCTATCACTTCTACTATTTTTTTACCAAACAATGAATCATTTTCATCAATGAAGTCATCCTTATGAATTAATTGGTCTTCTAAAAATAAGGTATCTCCAGGATCATTAATTTTAACCTTTCTCATCATTTGTCTTACAACAACTTCAAAATGTTTATCATTTATTTTGACACCCTGTAATCTATATACTTCTTGAACCTCGTTAACTAAATACTGTTGAACAGCAGATGGTCCTTTAATTTTAAGTATATCAGTTGGTGTTATTGAGCCGTCAGAAAGAGGCATTCCCGCTTTTACAAAGTCGTTTTCTTGAACTAAAATCTGATTTGATAATTTAACTAAATATTTCTTTACATCTTCGAACTTAGATTTTACAATTATCTCTCTATTTCCTCTCTTTATCTTACCAAAAGAGACTACACCATCAATTTCAGAAACAACAGCAGGGTTAGAAGGGTTTCTAGCTTCAAAGAGCTCAGTAACCCTTGGAAGCCCCCCAGTAATGTCACCTGACTTGGCAGATTTCCTAGGTATTTTAACCAATATTTTACCTTCTGATATCTTTTCATTATCGTCAACAATTAAATGGGCCCCAACAGGTAAATTATATGATCTTAATGTATTGCCCTTATTATCTAATATTAAAAGAGTTGGAATAAGTTTTTTGTTTCTCGATTCTGAAATCACTTTTTCTTGAAATCCAGTTTGTTCATCTATTTCAACTTGATATGTTAAACCTGATTCAATGTTTTCGTAGGATATTTTACCAGAAAACTCGGACACAATAACTCCGTTAAAAGGGTCCCAAGAACAAATTAAATCATCTTTTTTGATTTTAGTGCCATTTTTAATATTCAAAATCGAGCCATAGGGGATAATATTAGAACTTAAAATACTTTTTGAATCATGATCAATAATATGAATTTCAGTGGTTCTGGAGATTACGATATTAGAGGACTTACCATCATTGTCCAAAGATTTAACAACTTTAAGATCTTCTATCTTAGCAATTCCGTCATGTTTTGAAATCAACTGACTTTCTTCTGAAATATTTCCTGCAACACCTCCAACATGAAATGTCCTGAGAGTCAACTGTGTTCCAGGCTCTCCTATGGATTGAGCTGCAACTACACCAACAGCCTCTCCTTTTTGAACCATTTTACCAGTTGCTAAGTTACGTCCATAACAAGAGGAACAAATACCTCTTTTAGCTTCACAGGTCAAAGGTGACCTGACCTCAATTGACTCTATCGGTAAAGTATCTATTAGAACAGCGACTGTATCGTTTATTTCATTTGTAGCTTGAACTAATAATTCTCCGTTGAGAGGGTTGATTATATCTTCAAGAGCAACTCTTCCGAGAATTCTTTGTGAAAGAGGCTCGACAATTTCCTCGTTTTTCTTTAAAGGTTTAACTTCGATTCCACGTAAAGTTCCACAGTCAACTTCTGTAATTATTACATCCTGAGAAACATCTACTAAACGTCTGGTTAAGTATCCAGCGTCAGCAGTTTTTAGAGCAGTATCAGCTAATCCCTTTCTAGCTCCATGAGTAGAAATAAAATATTCTAATATTGAAAGACCTTCTTTAAAGTTTGATAGAATTGGATTCTCTATTATTTCTCCTCCTCCTGCAGTAGATTTCTTGGGTTTTGCCATTAACCCTCTCATTCCAGTTAATTGTCTAATTTGTTCTTTAGAACCCCTTGCACCTGAGTCAAGCATCATATATACTGAATTAAAACCCTGTTGGTCTTCACTAATTTTTTTCATAGCAAGGCTTGTTAAGTGAGAATTTGTAGAAGTCCAAACATCGATAATTTGATTATATCTTTCGTTATTAGTAATTAAACCCATATTGTAGTTTCCTAAAATATTGTCCACTTTACCGTTTGCTTCATCAATTAAAGAAACTTTTTCAGAAGGAATAATTATATCACCTAAGCTAAAAGAAAGTCCACCCTTAAAAGCGAACCCATATCCCATATTTTTTATTTTATCCAAAAATTCTGATGTTTCTGGTACACTTGTCTCTTTTAATATTTTTCCAATAATGTCTCTCAAATTTTTCTTAGTTAAAACTTCATTAAAAAAACCAGCTTTTTTTGGCACAACTTCGTTAAAAAGAACTCTTCCTACTGTCGTTTCGATAATAGATGCAGCTTTTGAGCCATCATCTTGGATTTTTTCGATTCTAATATTAATTATTGCATTTAAATCAACTTTTTTTTCATTATACGCAATATGAACTTCATCAACAGAATAAAAAGTAAGACCTTCTCCAAGTACTGGATGTTCCTTTGTCGATTTTCTTGATTTTGTCATATAATATAAACCCAAAACCATGTCCTGAGAAGGAACAGTAACTGGAGAACCGTTAGCTGGATTTAAAATATTATGGGAGGCCAACATCAATAATTGCGATTCAAGAATCGCTTCTGGGCCCAACGGAAGATGGACTGCCATTTGGTCACCATCAAAATCAGCGTTAAAAGCTGTACACACCAGAGGGTGTAGTTGGATAGCTTTACCCTCTATTAACTTAGGTTGAAAAGCCTGAATACCAAGTCTATGGAGTGTTGGCGCCCTATTTAACAAAACAGGATGACCTTTTAAAACATTTTCTAAAATATCCCAAACCACCGGTTCTTTTCGGTCAATAATCTTTTTGGCTGATTTAACAGTTTTTACAATACCTCTTTCAATTAGCTTTCTAGTTATAAACGGCTTATACAATTCAGCTGCCATGTCCTTAGGTAAACCACACTCATATAATTTCAGTTCTGGACCGACGACGATTACAGATCTAGCTGAATAATCTACCCTTTTTCCTAATAAGTTTTGTCTAAACCTCCCTTGTTTCCCCTTTAACGAATCGGATAACGATTTTAGAGGTCTATTAGAATCTGTTTTAACGGCAGATGACTTTCTAGTGTTGTCAAATAAGGAATCAACAGATTCTTGAAGCATTCTTTTTTCATTCCTTAATATAACTTCAGGAGCTTTAATCTCAACTAGTCTTTTTAGTCTATTATTCCTAATAATTACCCTTCTGTATAAGTCATTCAAGTCTGACGTTGCAAATCTTCCTCCATCTAAGGGCACTAGGGGTCTCAATTCAGGTGGAATAACTGGTATAACTTTCATTATCATCCATTCTGGTTTATTTTCCTTCCTAGTATCAGCATCCCTAAAAGCCTCAACTACTTGTAATCTTTTTAGTGCTTCAGTTTTTCTTTGTTTAGATGTCTCGTTATTTGCTTTGTGCCTCAGTTCATACGACAGATTTTCCAAATTAATCCTTGAAAGAAGTTCAATCAGACACTCAGCACCCATTTTGGCAATAAATTTTTTGGGGTCTCCATCCTCGAGATATTGGTTGTCTTCTGACAACCTTTCTCTAACATTTAAATACTCTTCTTCTGTTAAAAAATCCATCTTTTCAAGCTTTTCTCCATCGTCATTGACAGCATCACCTGGCTCGATTACAACATATCTCTCATAGTAAATAATCATGTCGAGCTTTTTCGAAGGAAGGCCAAGCAGATATCCAATTTTATTTGGCAGGGATCTAAAATACCATATGTGGGCTACTGGGACAACTAAGTTGATATGACCAACTCTATCTCTTCTTACCTTCTTTTCAGTTACCTCGACACCACACCTATCACAAATAATCCCTTTGTAACGTATTCTTTTGTATTTTCCACACGCACATTCAAAATCTTTTACTGGTCCAAAGATTCTTTCGCAAAATAATCCATCCCTTTCAGGTTTGTGTGTACGGTAATTTATTGTTTCCGGTTTGAGCACCTCACCCCGAGAGTGATTTAAAATCACCTCAGGAGACGATAACCCTATTGAAATTTTGTCAAACTTTTTTTGTGTTAAATTTTCATTATCTCTTTTCATAACCTTTATAAAATTATTTCTATTCTTCTAGTCTAATATCTAATCCTAAACCTTTTAATTCGTGCATTAAAACATTAAATGATTCAGGTAAACCTGGATCAGGTAATGATTCTCCCTTTACAATAGACTCATAAGTTTTGGCTCTTCCTATGACATCATCAGATTTAACAGTTAAGATTTCTTGTAAAGTACTTGAAGCTCCGTAAGCTTCAAGAGCCCAAACCTCCATTTCGCCAAATCGCTGTCCTCCAAACTGTGCCTTTCCTCCAAGAGGCTGCTGAGTGATAAGTGAATATGGGCCGATAGACCTAGAATGCATTTTATCATCAACCATATGTCCTAATTTTAACATATAAATAACTCCAACAGTAGCTGGTTGGTCAAATCTTTCTCCAGTTCCACCATCGTAAAGATATGTGTTACCGTATTTTGGAATGCCAGCTCTTTCAATTATTTCGTTTATTTCTTTTGAACTAGCACCATCAAAAATTGGTGTAGCAAATTTTTCACCTAGCTTTTGACCTGCCCAACCAAGAACAGTTTCGTAAATTTGTCCAATATTCATTCTTGAAGGAACACCAAGTGGATTCAAAACAATATCAACAGGTGTACCGTCCTCTAAAAATGGCATATCTTCTTGTCTTACAATTCGTGCCACAATTCCTTTATTACCGTGACGTCCGGCCATTTTGTCTCCAACTTTCAGTTTTCTTTTTTTGGCTATATATACTTTAGCTAATTTTTTAATACCTGCTGGCAACTCGTCTCCTACGCTGATGGTGAACTTTTCTCTTCTTAATGAGCCTTGAAGATCGTTTTCTTTAATCTTATAATTATGAATAAGATCAGCAACCAATCTGTTTATTTCTGACGAAGTTGTCCACATTCCTTTTGTTAAGTGTGTAAAGTCATCAACCTTGTTCAAAAGTTTAAGTGTATACTTTTTTCCTCTTGGTAGAACTTCTTCACCTAAATCGTTTTGTACACCCTGAGAGGTCTTACCATTTACAATTGCAAATAACTTTTCAACCATAGAGGCGTGTAAATCGCTAAATTTTTTATCAAATCTTTTCTCAAGTTCTTCTAACTCAATTTTATCTTGATTTCTTTTTCGCTTATCCTTAATTGATCGAGTAAAAAGTTTTTTGTCGATTACAATTCCTCTTAGAGAAGGAGGGGCTTTTAAGGAAGCGTCTTTCACGTCGCCAGCCTTGTCTCCAAAGATAGCTCTTAAGAGTTTCTCTTCTGGAGTAGGGTCTGATTCTCCTTTAGGAGTTATTTTACCTATTAAAATATCTCCAGGATTCACCTCAGCGCCAACTCTAATCATGCCGTATTCGTCAAGATCCTTTGTAGCTTCTTCGCTTACATTTGGAATATCATTAGTCAACTCTTCTGAACCTAATTTAGTGTCTCTTACATCGAGAGAATATTCATCTATGTGGATAGATGTAAAAATATCATCTCTAACAACTTTTTCAGAAATGACAATAGCGTCTTCAAAATTATAACCTTTCCAGGGCATAAAAGCAACTTTCATATTACGACCCAAAGCAAGTTCCCCATCATGAGTAGCATATCCTTGGCAAAGAACTTGACCCTTTTTAACTTTATTCCCTTTTTTAACAATTGGTTTAAGATTTATACATGTACCTTGATTTGTTTTTCTGAATTTTATAAGGTCATATTCTTTAATATCTTCATCGAACCGAACCATTTTTTCTTCTTCAGAAAAATTATACTTTATAATAATTTTTTCGGAATCAACATATTCAACAATACCATTCCCTTCAGAATTGACAAGCACTCTAGAATCAGATGCAACTTGTCTTTCCAATCCTGTACCAACTATCGGAGCTTCAGGTTTAAGAAGAGGTACAGCTTGCCGCATCATGTTTGATCCCATTAAAGCACGATTAGCATCATCGTGCTCCAAAAAAGGAATAAGTGATGCAGAAATTGACGCAATTTGGTTAGGAGCAATATCCGTGTAATGAACTTTATTTGGATCAACGACTGGGTAATCAGCCTCCTGTCTAACAATAATTTTTTCTGCAGTAATTTTTCCTTTGTCAGAAAAAGGAATATTGGCTTGAGCGATCAATTTGTTCTCTTCCTCTTCAGCAGTTAAGTAGACATGGCTATTCAAATCAATGACCCCGTTATTAACTTTCCTGTAAGGAGTTTCTATAAAACCTAGTGAATTTACTTTTGCAAAAACACCAAGGGATGAAATAAGACCGATATTTGGTCCTTCCGGAGTTTCAATAGGACAAAGGCGTCCATAATGAGTATAATGCACATCCCTTACTTCAAAGCCGGCTCTTTCTCTAGATAAGCCTCCAGGACCAAGCGCGGATAATCTTCTTTTGTGAGTAATTTCTGCTAGAGGATTGGTCTGATCCATAAATTGAGAAAGCTGATTGGTACCAAAAAAGGTGTTTATAACAGAAGACAAAGTTTTAGCATTTATTAAATCAATTGGTGTAAAAACTTCATTATCTCTAACATTCATTCTTTCCCTTATTGTTCTTGCCATTCGTGCAAGTCCAATCCCAAACTGAGTAGATAATTGTTCTCCAACTGTTCTTACACGTCTGTTTGATAAATGATCAATATCGTCTATCTCTGCTTTAGAATTTACTAATTCAATTAAATATTTTATTATAGTTATTATATCCTGTTTAGTCAATACTTGTTTGTCCAACTCAATATCGTTACCCAATTTTCTATTCATTCTATATCTCCCTACCTCTCCAAGATTATACCTTTGATCAGAAAAAAATAACTTATCAATTATACCTCTTGCAGTTTCTTCATCAGGTGGCTCAGCATTCCTTAGTTGTCGATAGATATGTTCAACAGCTTCCTTTTCAGTATTTGTTGGGTCTTTTTGTAATGTATTATGAATAATAGCATAATCAGACATGTGTGCATCTACCTTATGCAACAACACAGTTTTGACACCAGTATCAACTATTTGGTTGATGTGCTCCTTTTCTATGACCGTATCTCTATCTATCACAATTTCATTTCTTTCTATAGATACAACTTCGCCAGTATCTTCATCAACAAAATCTTCATGCCAAGTATTCAAAACTCTAGCAGCAAGCTTTCTGCCAATTGCTTTCTTAATTCCAGTTTTAGTAACTTTAAACTCCTCTGCCAAATCAAAAATTTCTAAAATATCTTTGTCACTTTCGTAACCAATTGCCCTGAAAAGAGTTGTCACAGGCAACTTTTTCTTCCTATCTATATATGCATACATAACATTATTAATATCAGTAGCAAATTCAATCCAAGAACCTTTGAAAGGAATTACTCTTGCAGAATATAATTTAGTTCCATTAGCATGGAAAGATTGTCCAAAAAATACCCCTGGTGATCTATGTAGTTGAGAAACAACAATTCTTTCAGCACCGTTAATTATAAAAGTTCCACTTGGACTCATGTAAGGAATAGTTCCTAAAAAAACATCTTGAACTATAGTTTCAAAATCCTCGTGCTCAGGGTCAGTGCAAAATAATTTTAATCTTGCTTTTAAAGGAACTGAATAAGTCAAACCTCTTTCGATGCATTCTTGAATAGAATATCTAGGAGGATCAACAAAATAGTCCAAAAATTCTAACACAAACTGATTCCTTGTGTCCGTTATGGGGAAGTTTTCTTTAAATGTATTAAAGAGTCCTTCCTCTGCCCTTTCGGCTGACTTTGTCTCTAATTGGAAAAAATCTTGAAAAGATTTTATTTGGATATCAAGAAAATCCGGGTATTCAGCTATGAGTTGAGATGATGCAAAACTGAATCTATTATTATTTTTATGCATTATTAGATATTAGTTAAAATTGAAAAAATTAAAATTATATTACAATTAGAGTTTATGATAATTCTACCTCTGCTCCTGATTCCTCAAGAGATTTTTTCATCCCTTCAGCTTCATCTTTCGATACCCCTTCTTTTATTGGTGATGGAGCGTTGTCTACTAAATCCTTAGCTTCTTTTAATCCTAATCCAGTCAATTCCTTAACTAATTTAACTACTGCTAACTTTGATCCTCCAGCTGCTTTTAGAACCACATTAAATTCAGTTTTTTCTTCGGCTGAAGAATCCCCTTCAGCTGAACCTGCCGCAGGAACAGCTACTGCAGCAGCAGCTGCAGGTTCAATTCCATACTCCTCTTTTAATATGTTTGCTAATTCATTTACTTCTTTAACTGTTAAGCCAACTAATTTATCTGCGAAATCTTTTAAATCTGCCATGATCTTGTATTTATTTATTTATTATTAATTCTATTTTTGTTTATCTGATAATTTTTTAATTAATCCAGCGATTTTATTGCTGCCTGATTTTAATGATAATATAACCTTATTGATTGGAGAAGAAAGTAAAGTTAAAATTTCACCAATTAATTCTTCTTTTGATTTCAAATCTGCAAGAGCATCAATTTTATCATCACCAATATATATTGACTCGTCGATAAAGGCCCCTTTTAAAATAGGTTTATCAAAGTTCTTTCTAAAATCTCTGATTAACTTTGCCGGAGTGTTTGCTTGATTTGAAAACAAGACTGAAGTATTGCCTTTGAGAGTAGATTTCAAGTCACCAAATTCTTTTCCACTGTCCTCCATAGCTCTTTTAAGAAGAGTATTTTTTACGACTGAAATGCGAATATTTGATTTAAAACAAGCTCTTCTCAGATCTAAAGTTGACTTAGAGTCTAAACCCGCTATGTCAGCTAAATATAAATTAGTTGCTTCTGACAATTCTTTAGTCAATGTCTTTATTTCGTTTAACTTTTCTTCTTTCGTCATAATCAACATTAAATTTTGTAATCAATTGAAATGGAAGGACTCATTGAAGAAGACATAAAAATGCTTTTGATATAATTACCTTTTGTAGAAGATGGCTTTAATTTAATAATAGCCTTTATAAACTCTTCCGCGTTTTCAAATATTTTTTTTGAGTCAAATGAAACTTTCGCAATTGCTGCATGTATTATTCCAGCTTTCTCCACTTTAAAATCAATCTTTCCTCCCTTAACATCAGAAACAGCCTTTTTAATATCCATAGTGACAGTACCCGTTTTTGGGTTTGGCATCAATCCCCTAGGACCTAATATTTTTCCAAGCGGACCAAGTTTTGCCATGACACTAGGAACAGATATAATAACATCCACATTAGTCCAGCCACCCTTTATTTTTGTTATATAATCATCTAGACCTACAAAATCAGCACCAGCCTCTTTAGCTTCTTTCTCCTTGTCAGGAGTAACCAAGGCCAATACTTTTAAAGTTTTCCCAGTTCCGTTAGGAAGAGTTACCACGCCTCTAACCATTTCATCTGATTTTTTAGGATTTACGCCTAATCTTACTGATAAATCTACAGATGCATCAAATCTAACTGTAGTAATTTCTTTAATTAGAGAAGATGCTTCTATTAAAGAATACTTCTTAGAAGAATTTAATTTTGAAATGATAGCTTTTCTTTTTTTAGATATTTTTGCCATAGCTTAATTTTTGTTTGGAAAATTGCCTGTAACATTTAATCCCATTGACCTTGCAGTTCCCGCGATCATTTTCATCGCTGATTCGATTTGAAATGCATTTAGATCAGCCATCTTGTCTTCAGCTATTTTTTTTATTTGATCCCAGGAGACAGATGCAACTTTATCCCTATTTGGTTCAGATGAACCTTTCTTAACTTTTGCAGCTTCCAAAAGTTGTATTGCTGCTGGAGAAGTTTTTATAATAAAATCAAATGATTTATCCACATAAACTGAAATCTCAACAGGCAGAATTTTACCTTGCTTATCTTGAGTCCTGGCATTAAATTGCTTACAAAATTCCATAATATTGACACCTGCTGCGCCCAGAGCAGGACCGACTGGAGGTGATGGATTTGCCGATCCTCCTCTAATCTGTAATTTCAAAACTTTACTAATTTCTTTGGCCATTGATTTAAATTTTTTCCACTTGCATATAGCTTAGCTCTAGAGGAGTTTTTCTTCCAAATATTTTTACCATGACTTGCAGTTTTCTTTTCTCTTCATTAACGTTTTCAATTGAACCCGTAAAACCATTAAATGGCCCATCTACAACCTTAATATTTTCACCTACTGTATACGGTATAGATATATTTTCTTTGGATAACTCTAATTCATCAACTTTACCAAGTAGCCTATTAACCTCAGAAGGACGAAGGGGAATAGGTTCGCCACCTTTAGTTTCGCCTAAAAATCCAATTACATTTGTTACGGATTTTATAATATGTGGAACTTCACCTGAAAGATCAGCTTTGATCATAATATACCCAGGGTAATAAACTTTCTCTTTATTTATTTTTTTGCCATTTCTAAATTGAATTACTTTTTCAGTTGGGACTAGAATATCTTCAAGATGATTTTCGTAACCCAATCTACTGATTTCGGATAAAATATAGTCCTTAATTTTAGATTCTTGACCGCTTACAGCACGAACTACATACCATTTTTTATTTTCGACTTCTGCCATTTTCTTATCCATTAATTATATTTAAATAAATTTTTACAATTCTCGATAAAACTGTATCAGCTCCCCAAATTGCTAAAGAAAATATTAGAGAAAACAATAGCACAATCAGCACAAGATTTTGCAACTCTGCCCTTGGAGTCCAAGAGACGTTGTTTTTAAGTTCTTCGTAAGAATTTTTTATATAGTTAATAATAGTTGTCATTTTATGCACGGGTTGAGAGACTCGAACTCCCGACACCTGGTTTTGGAGACCAGTGCTCTACCAACTGAGCTAAACCCGTTTAAATTTAAATTAACGTATCTATGAAACAAACACGATATAAATTAAACATTCAAACTCTAATCAAGTAGTTCCGTAACCTGACCGGCTCCAACCGTTCTTCCTCCTTCTCTTATAGCGAATCGTAGTCCAACATTAAGAGCAATTGGTGATATGAGATCGACTGAGATTGACACATTATCTCCTGGCATTACCATTTCAACTCCATTAGGGAGATTAATGTTGCCAGTAACATCAGTTGTTCTTACGTAAAACTGAGGTCTATAGTTATTGTGAAATGGAGTATGTCTTCCACCTTCCTCTTTCTTTAATATATAAACTTCAGCTTTAAATTTAGAATGAGGTTTAACGGAGCCAGGCTTGCATAGAACCATTCCTCTTTTGATATCAGTTTTTTCAATTCCTCTAAGTAAAATACCAGTATTGTCACCAGCCTCTCCACGATCCAATATTTTTCTAAACATTTCAACACCAGTAATGGTAGATTTCAATTTTTCAGCCCCCATACCTATAATATCAATTTCATCGCCAGTATTCGCCACACCGGTTTCTATTCTCCCAGTAGCAACTGTTCCACGACCAGTAATCGAAAAAACATCTTCAACAGGCATTAAAAAATCTTTATCAATATCTCTCTTGGGTAACTCTATCCAATTATCAACTTCGGACATTAATTTACTAACTGTTTCAACCCATTTTTGTTCTCCATTCAAAGCACCTAGAGCAGACCCAAGTACAACCGGAGTGTTATCACCGTCATATTCGTAGAAAGATAAAAGTTCTCTCACTTCCATCTCAACTAATTCTAATAACTCATCATCATCAACCATATCTGCTTTGTTTAAAAAAACAACAATTCGGGGAACACCAACTTGTCTACCAAGGAGAATATGTTCTCTTGTTTGTGGCATTGGTCCGTCGGTGGCAGCCACTACCAATATTGCGCCGTCCATTTGGGCAGCACCTGTAACCATATTTTTCACATAATCGGCGTGCCCAGGACAGTCAACATGAGCATAATGTCGATTCTCTGTTTGATATTCAACATGAGAAGTGTTAATTGTTATACCACGCTCCTTTTCTTCAGGAGCATTATCTATTTGATCAAAGCTCTGTGCTTCAGATAATCCTGAATCTGCTAGAACCTTTGTAATAGCAGCAGTTAAGGTGGTTTTTCCATGATCTACGTGGCCAATTGTACCAATGTTTAGGTGGGGTTTTGACCGATCAAAATTTTCTTTAGCCATATTTTAAAGATTTTGAAATTGTTTAAGAGGTGCAAATTTAGAAAAATTTCTAATTATTAAGCCATTTTTATTTAATTTTTTTTATTTAAATTTTATGATGTACAGTGAATGTTTTGGCACTGGAAATATTAAATTTTTAATACTTGTTATATAAATTTTAATATTCGATTAGTTTGAAATTTTTGGCTCTACTTAGATAAAATTCTAGCCAAGCCCTCTTGTACTACTGTTGCGACCAATAATCCTTCCCTGTCATAAATGTATCCTGTACCAAGACACCTTGAACCAGAAATATTTGGACTTTTCATTGAATACATAAGCCATTCGTTAACATCAAATTTTCTATGAAACCACATAGCGTGGTCTAAGCTAGCTGTTTGCACTGGGTCTTTATATTTGTCACGAAAATGACTTATTACTGACATTATAAGTAAGTCATAATCAACTGCATATGCCAAAAATTCATACTGTCGATTTCTGGTAAGCTTTGTTTTATTTTTTAACCTAAACCATATATTTCTAGTGCTAGTGTAATCAATAGATTTATCGTAATCTATTTCAGGTCTAAATTCAAATGCAAAGGGGTGACGAGATAGCAAATACTTTTTTATTTGAAGAGGGATTACTTTGGTTTTTTTTAAAAGCTCACTATCAGGTATAAGATTTTCTGGGTTGAATGATGCTGGCGAATTCTCGTATTGGCTCAACCCTTCTTCATCAATTTGAAACGAAGCACTTAGGACAAAAATTGCCTTCCCTTTTTGGTAAGCCGTAACTCTTCTAGTATT
>CETK01036341.1_pt1 | contig 25502 bp, 14 predicted proteins | sample 361431 | NCBI WGS metagenome assembly CETK01 (sample SAMEA2622452, study PRJEB7988) | marine metagenome | biome: marine biome (ENVO:00000447); feature: surface water layer (ENVO:00002042); material: "saline water (ENVO:00002010), including plankton (ENVO:xxxxxxxx)" | depth 5 m | reverse complement strand
GTATCTTTTGATTTTGCTACATCTGTTATCCCTGGTTGGCACACAACTATATTTCCACCTTATTTCGTTGCAGGTGCAATATTTTCAGGATTTGCTATGGTAAATACTTTACTTATAATTATGAGAAAAGTATCACATCTAGAAAATTATATTACCGTACAGCATATAGAATTAATGAATATCGTTATAATGATAACAGGTTCAATAGTAGGTGTAGCATATATTACTGAACTTTTCATAGCTTGGTATTCAGGTGTAGAGTATGAACAATATGCATTTTTGAATCGCGCTACAGGCCCTTACTGGTGGGCTTACTGGGCAATGATGACATGCAATGTTTTCTCTCCTCAATTCATGTGGTTTAAAAAACTTAGAACAAGTATCATGTTTTCATTTATCATATCGATTGTTGTAAATATTGGAATGTGGTTCGAGCGCTTTGTGATTATAGTAACCTCTCTTCACAGAGACTATTTACCTTCCTCATGGACTATGTTTTCTCCGACATTTGTTGACATAGGTATATTCATTGGAACAATCGGATTTTTCTTTGTTCTATTTTTACTCTATTCTAGAACATTCCCTGTAATTGCACAAGCTGAGGTAAAGACTATACTTAAATCATCTGGTGAGAAATATAAAAAATTAAGAGACGTAAATAATGAGTAGTAACAGATTTATACACGCACTTTATGATGATGATGATACGCTTTTGAAAGCGGTCAAGAACATTCGTTCTCAAAAGTATGAAATAGATGAGGTATACACTCCTTTCCCTGTTCATGGCCTTGATAAAGCACTTGGAATTGAAGAAACCAGAATTGCAATCATGGCTTTTATTTATGGCTGTATTGGATTAATAGTAGCCTTTATTATGATGGACTTCATAATGATAAAAGATTGGCCACAAAATATTGGTGGAAAACCAAGTTTCAGTTTTTTAGAAAATATGCCTTCTTTTGTTCCTGTTATGTTTGAAATGACAGTATTTTTTGCTGCTCATCTTATGGTTATAACTTTTTATTTAAGGAGTAAACTTTGGCCTTTTAAAAAGGCGGAAAATCCTAATCCATTAACTACTGATGATAAATTTTTAATTGAGATTGAACTTAATGATAATGAAAAGGGGCTTACTACTCTTTTAAAAAAATCAGGTGCTGTTGAAGTCTCTATAATCGAAAAATCAGAATAAATGAAAAATAGAATTATTCTTGCCGTTATTTTTCTAGGTATATTATTCAAATCTTGTGCAGATCAGTCTCGGCCAAATTATCAGTATTTTCCTAACATGTACGAATCTGTCGGTTATGAGACCTACTCTGAGTCAGATGCTTTTAACAACGGTATTGAAGCGCAAAAGCCAGTTGAAGGGACAATCGCTAGAGGTTGGGAACCTTATGGCTATCCTGACACAAATGAAGGATATGAGGACGCAAAATTAAATTTAATTTCTCCACTAGAAATTAGTGATACAAATTCTAAAAATGGTAAGGAACTTTATGGAATCTATTGTGCGGTTTGTCATGGAAATAAAGGTGATGGACAAGGAATTTTGATGAAAAGAGAAAAGTTTTTAGGCGTTCCTAGCTATGCAGATAGGGAAATTACTCCAGGGAGCATTTATCATGTTTTAATGTATGGAAAAAATGCTATGGGATCTCATGCAGGCCAAGTTAATTCAGAAGAGCGGTGGCAAATTGCTCAGCATGTTATGGAATTAAGAACAAAACTTAAAAAGTAATATGGAAAAGCAAATGATGTACATATTTCCAAAAAAAATTAAAAGTCTATCCGTCTATTTGATGGTAGCAGGCTTTTTTGGTTTGGTTTATGGATTTCTGAGTGCACCAAAAAATATAGAAGAATCGAAAGCAATTATTGCAACTAGCCACGGTGATCATCATGGTGGTGAACACAATGCGCATACTTCAGGTTTGCATGGAGCGTCCCCAAATATTAAGAATGCAACAAATTATAGTGGTGGTGATATGCATGTAAGTTCAAATACAGAAATTAAAAATGCTGAAATTCATTCTGAAGACCATGATAATGAACATGATGAACACGTTTATCATCAACTAGCGAATAAGCCCTGGGCTGCTCTTTATGTATCTGCTTTTTACTTCTTTATGATTTCACTAGGTGTTTTAGCATTCTATGGAATACAACGTGCAGCTCAAGCAGGGTGGTCACCAGTCCTTTTCAGGGTCATGGAAAGTATTACAGGTTATTTGTTACCTGGAGGATTAATAGTTATTGTAATTTTATTTCTCTCGGGGCTACATTTAAATCATCTTTTTATATGGATGGATCCTGAAGTAGTTGCCCATGACAAACTAATAGCGGGAAAAGTTGGATATTTGAATACCCCTTTCTTTTTAGCAAGGGCAATATTTTTTCTTAGTGGTTGGTCTTTATATAGATTTTTTTCTAGGAAGTTTTCTTTAGCCCAAGACAAGGCTTCTGATATCTCAAATCATAAAAAAAACTTTAGAATTTCTGCGGCCTTTTTGGTATTCTTTATAGTTACAGAATCAATTATGTCTTGGGATTGGATAATGTCTATAGACCCTCATTGGTTCAGTACATTGTTCGGATGGTATGTCTTTGCAAGTATGGTTGTTTCTGGGGTTACAGCTATTGCTCTTATAACAATTTATCTAAAATCAAGGGGCTATCTAGAATTTGTAAATGATAGTCATATTCATGATCTGGCTAAATTTATGTTTGGTTTTAGCATTTTTTGGACTTATTTATGGTTTTCACAATTTATGTTGATTTGGTTTTCCAATATTCCTGAAGAGGTTACTTATTTTATTTCTAGAATCGAAGATTATAATTTACCCTTCTTTGGAATGCTGGTAATGAACTTTATTTTCCCATTACTTGTTTTAATTAATAGTGATTATAAAAGGAAGAATTATTTTGTGGTAATGGCAGGAATAGTTATCCTTTTAGGGCACTATATTGATATATTCAATATGATTATGCCATCTGCCGTTGGTGACAAATGGTTTATTGGGGTTCCTGAGATAGGAGGTTTCTTATTTTTTTTAGGACTATTTGTCTTTATAGTTTTTAAAGAATTAACAAAAGCTCCTCTTCTAACAACAGGAGACCCATATGTTCAGGAAAGTAAAAATTTTCATTACTAATAACTAAAAATAGATGAATATTGTATTAGCATTTTCCGTTCTTATCTTGATTGCAATAGCAATCTGGCAGGTAACTAAGATATTTGAACTGTCTCAGGGAAAGAAAATATACACTCAAATTGCTGATGACAATGATAATAACTGGAATGGTAAATTGATGTTTGCATTTTTAATTTTCATCTACGGAATCACTATTTTTTCTTTCGTTTCATATGGTGATGTATTGCTACCTCAGGCAGCATCTGAACACGGTTCTGATTATGACAATCTAATGTGGGTCTCATTTGCTATTATCTTTTTTGTGCAAACAATTACACAGGCACTTTTGCATTATTTCTCTTATAAATACCGAGGTGAAAAGGGGAAAAAAGCGTTATTCTATGCTGATAACGACAAATTAGAGGCAATTTGGACAATAATCCCTGTAATTGTTTTAGCAGGATTGATTTTAGTCGGCCTTTATACTTGGACAGATATCATGACTGTTGAAGAAAATGATGATGCATTAGTAGTAGAGCTATATGCCCAACAATTTAATTGGAAAGCTAGGTATGCTGGAGATGACGGTGTTTTAGGAGATGCTAACGTACGTTTTTTACAAGATTTTGATGGAAAAAATTTAGTTGGAATTGACGCAACTGATCCAAACGCTTTTGACGATGTTGTAGTACAAGAACTCCACCTTCCTGTTGGAAGAGAAGTTATTTTCAAAATGAGATCACAAGATGTTTTACATTCGGCTTATATGCCATTTTTCCGAGCACAAATGAATTGTGTTCCAGGAATGATAACGGAATTTGCTTTTACACCAAATAAGACGACAGAAGAAATGCGTCAGGATCCTGACATTATTTCTAAAGTAAAAAAAATTAATAAATTGAGAGCAGAAAAAAGTAAAGAACTAATCTTAAATGGAGATGTCGCTTTAGACCCATATGAATTTGATTTTCTTTTACTTTGTAATAAAATTTGTGGTGCATCACACTACAATATGCAAATGAAAATAATTGTAGAATCAAAAGAAGAATACGCCAAATGGATGTCTGAACAGCAGACCTTTGCAGAAGTAATTCAATAATTAAACTATAAAAAAAGTAAAGATATGTCAATAGCAGTAGCACACACAGAAGAGGATCACGGACATCATCACAAGGAAACATTTGTTACAAAATATATTTTTAGTCAAGATCATAAGATGATCTCTAAGCAATATTTAATAACAGGTTTATTCATGGGTATTATTGGGATAGCAATGTCCCTTTTGTTTCGTTTGCAATTAGCGTGGCCAGAACAACCATTTAGTATTTTTGAAGTTCTACTCGGAAAGTGGGCACCAGACGGGGTAATGGATCCAAATGTTTACCTTGCTCTAGTCACTATTCATGGAACAATAATGGTATTTTTTGTATTAACCGCGGGTTTAAGTGGGACATTCAGTAACCTTTTAATTCCCTTGCAGATTGGGGCTCGTGATATGGCATCAGGATTGCTCAACATGATTTCATTTTGGCTTTTCTTTCTTTCAAGTACAATAATGGTTATGTCACTTTTTGTAGAGGCTGGACCTGCTGCTGCAGGATGGACTATCTACCCACCACTTTCTGCTTTACCACAGGCGCAACCTGGTTCAGGAACTGGAATGACATTATGGTTAGTGTCGATGGCAATTTTTATTGCATCTTCTCTGTTAGGTTCACTTAACTACATTGTTACTGTGATTAACCTTAGAACCAAAGGGATGACTATGACTCGCTTACCTTTGACCATTTGGGCATTTTTTGTAACTGCAATAATTGGTGTTGTTTCATTTCCAGTACTTCTTTCAGCTGCTTTACTTTTAATTATGGATAGAAGTTTTGGGACCTCATTTTTCCTTTCGGATATATTTATTCAAGGCGAAGTACTTCACTACCAGGGGGGATCACCTGTACTTTATGAACATTTATTCTGGTTTTTGGGTCACCCAGAAGTTTATATTGTTTTGCTACCAGCCCTAGGGATAACATCTGAAATTATAGCTACTAATGCCAGAAAACCAATTTTCGGTTATCGTGCTATGGTTGCTTCGATTTTAGCGATTGCATTTCTATCTACTATTGTTTGGGGGCATCACATGTTTATTTCAGGAATGAATCCATTTCTTGGATCTGTATTTACTTTTACGACGTTACTAATAGCTATTCCATCCGCTGTTAAGGCTTTTAATTACATTACAACCCTTTGGAAAGGAAATCTTCAGTTAAACCCTGCAATGCTTTTTTCTATAGGATTAGTTTCAACTTTTATAACTGGAGGTTTAACAGGTATTATACTAGGTGATAGCACCCTTGATATTAATGTACACGATACTTATTTTGTTGTAGCTCACTTTCATCTAGTTATGGGAATTTCGGCTCTATATGGACTATTTGCTGGGGTTTATCACTGGTTTCCCAAAATGTTTGGGCGAATGATGAATAAAAATATGGGTTATTTACATTTCTGGGTTACTGCTATTTGTGCTTATGGAGTATTTTTTCCAATGCACTTTATAGGGATGGCAGGTCTACCAAGGAGGTATTATACTAATACCGCTTTTCCATACTTTGATGATCTAGCAGACATCAATATATTGATTACAGTTTTTGCCTTAGTTGCTGGCTTAGCTCAACTTGTATTTTTATATAACTTCATACATAGTATGTTTTATGGAAAAGAAACAGTTCAAAATCCATGGAGATCAAATACTTTGGAATGGACTGCACCTGTAGAGCATTTTCATGGAAACTGGCAAGGTGAGATACCACATGTGCATCGATGGGCATATGATTATTCAAAACCAGGTCATAAAGATGATTTTATGCCTCAAAATATACCACTTCAAAAAGGAGAAGAGGAATTACAACATTAGTTTTTAAAAATTATTTAAAAATTAAATTTTTAATTCCTAAACACGTGCCGTTTTATTTATAATGCCTTTTTACATGAGCGAGTGATTCGTTATATTTGAGAAAATGAATGAGCATCTAGATCCTACTGACAAACAATTTTCTGGGGAAGACAACGAAATTGATAAGGCATTAAGGCCTGTAAGCTTTGATGACTTTGCAGGACAACAGACCATTTTAGAGAATTTAAAAGTCTTTGTCACTGCAGCAAAGCAAAGAGAGGAGGCTTTAGATCACACTTTATTCCATGGGCCACCTGGTCTAGGAAAAACAACTCTAGCTCACATTTTAGCGAATGAATTGGAAGTTGGTATTAAATTAACCTCAGGACCAGTTCTCGATAAACCCGGGGATCTAGCTGGTCTGTTAACAAATCTTCAACCTAGAGATATTCTTTTCATTGACGAAATTCACCGATTAAGTCCCATCGTAGAGGAGTATTTATATTCCGCTATGGAAGATTATAAAATTGATATTTTAATTGAGTCAGGACCCAATGCGAGAACAGTCCAAATTAACTTAGAGCCTTTTACTTTGGTTGGTGCAACTACTCGATCAGGACTTTTAACAGCTCCTATGAGGGCCCGTTTTGGGATTAGCAACCGTCTAGAATATTATACCACCGAACTTTTGGCCACAATTTTAGAGAGAAGCGCAAATATACTCAACGTAGAAATAAATCACGAGGCTGCAATCGAGATTGCCGGAAGAAGTAGGGGTACACCAAGAATATCAAATGGTTTACTTAGAAGAATAAGAGACTTTGCACAAATAAAGGGAAATGGTAAAATTGATAAGAAAATCACTCAATATGGCTTAAAGGCCCTCCAGGTTGATGCTTTCGGATTAGATGAAATGGACAATAAAATCCTGACCTCAATTATTGATAAGTTTAATGGTGGTCCTGTTGGGATCACAACCCTTGCAACAGCTGTTTCTGAAAATGCTGAAACAATAGAGGAAGTTTACGAACCCTTTTTAATACAACAAGGCTTTATTGTTCGGACACCAAGAGGTCGCGAAGTAACTACACGCGCCTATGAACATTTGGGAAGAATAAAGAATAGTCAAAGAGGACTTTTCTAAAAATTCAATTATATAATGGCTTTAAATATCGAAAAGAATACAAAACTTATAAAAGACAAGGCTGTAGATCTTGGATTTATTTCTTGTGGAATTTCAAAAGCTGATTTTTTGGAAGATGAAGCCCCTAGATTAGAAAAATGGTTAAATCAAAATCATCACGGGCAAATGGGATATATGGAAAACAATTTCGATAAAAGACTTGATCCAAGATTACTTGTTCCTGATTCAAAAAGTGTCGTCTCTCTTCTTTTCAATTATTATACTGACAAAAAGCAGGAAGATAGTCAAGCACCAAAAATTTCATCATACGCCTTTGGAGAAGATTATCATTTTGTAATTAAAAGGAAATTAAACAAATTAATGAATTACATTAAAACAGAGATTGGTGATGTTAGCGGAAGAGCTTTTGTTGATTCAGCACCAATAATGGAGAAGTCTTGGGCATCAAAAAGTGGTTTAGGATGGATTGGAAAGAATACCAACCTAATATCAAAAAAGACAGGCTCTTTTTTCTTTATTGCCGAGTTAATAATTGATTTAGAATTAGAATATGATAGCTCGACTACTGATCATTGTGGAAGTTGTACCAAATGCATTGACGCCTGTCCTACCGAAGCTTTAATAGCACCGTATCAAATTGACGGCAGTAAATGTATCTCTTATCTAACTATAGAGCTCAAAGATCAAATCCCAAACGAATTCAAAGATAAAATGGACAATTGGGCGTTTGGATGTGATATTTGCCAAACGGTTTGCCCATGGAATCGTTTTTCGAAAGAGCATAAAGAAGAATCTTTTTCACCAAAAGATGAGCTTATAAAAATGACAAAAAATGAATGGAATGAGATTACAGAGGAAGTGTTTAATACAGTATTTAAAAACAGTGCTATTAAAAGGACAAAGTATAATGGTTTAAAGCGAAATATAAAATTTCTAAAAAATTAGACACCCAACATTCTTTAGTATGAGTGAAGAGTTAAATCATAGATCTGAAATGCTTCGAAAAACTCGGATTGTTCATGAGGAAAAACAAATCCTTAAACAAAACACCTTAATCTTATTATATCGTTAATTTCTTAACAAAATATTAAGAATTTAAAAAAAACATCACTATAATTGTAGGTTGATTAGTTAAAATCAAACAGAATTTAATAAAGAATAATTTAAATTAATTTAAAACCAAATGATGAAAAAAGAGTTCTTAAAAAAATTCTCATTTCTTTTTGCTTTTTTGCTTAGTGTGGGAATTTTCGCTCAAACAGTTACGGGTGTCGTAACGAGTGACGACGGTCCACTGCCAGGTGCTACGGTTCTGGTTCAGGGGACAAATGAATTCGCTACAACTGATTTTGACGGTAATTTTACAATTGAAGCTGCTCAGGGAGACATCCTGATTGTTTCATTTGTTGGTTATCAAACTCAAGAAGTTGCAGTTGATGGCGATAGCTTAACCATTACAATGGCTCTAGGTAATTTACTAGACGAAGTAATTGTAACAACAGGTTACGGTACTCAATCTAAAAGAGATATTACAGGAGCTGTATCTACAGTTGATGCGGATGATTTGACCGCTATCCCTGCTACGACTTTCTCGCAGCAATTGCAAGGTAGAGCGTCAGGTATTTCAATTGTTAGTGATGCTACTCCTGGGGGTGAAGCATCTGTACGTATTCGTGGTTTTGGATCTATTGGAAATAATAACCCACTTTACGTTATCGACGGTGTACCATCTCAGTCTCAAGGAAACCTTAATCCACAGGACATAGAATCATTACAGATTCTTAAAGACGCATCTGCTGCTTCAATCTATGGGTCAAGAGCTGCGAATGGTGTAATTATTATTACAACCAAAAAAGGTAAGGTTGGAGAACCAAGAATTAGCGTTAGCGGATATTATGGCTGGCAGACTACTGACCGCAACGTCGAGGCTCTTGACGCTGCAGGACTTGGAGAGTATCTTTACCTAGCTGACTATTATGCAGGAAAAACTCCTTCTCATGGACAGTATGGTTTTAGTGGTACCCCTGAAAATCCACAAATTTCAATACCTAACTATGTTTTCCCTAGTGGTGCTAGTTCAGTTGATGAATCACTATACTCATTAACTCCTGACAACATATACGCGATCACTAGATCAGCTGATACAAATTGGTGGGAACTATTAACCAGAGACAATGCACCAATAAGACAGTATTCTCTTGATGCGAGTGCTGCTAATGAGAAATCACAATATGCATTCAACCTAACTTACTTCAGCCAAGACGCTGTAGTTAAGTACCAAGGCTATGATAGGGTTTCAATTCGTGTAAACTCTTCAACAAAAACTCTTGGTGATGCACTAGAAATAGGAGAAAACTTCACAGTTTCTTTAGACAACAGAAAAGGTGGTTACGGTAATGACGGCGAGCAAAATGCTGTGTCAGGTTCATACAAGCACCATCCACTTCTACCTAACTATGATATAGCTGGTAACTTTGCCGGTTCTCGTGGTTTAAATTTAGGTAACAACTTTAACCCATATGCTACTCAGTCAAGAAACCAAGATGATAGAGTGAGGAGGGCTAGAATTTTTGGTAATGCATATGTTCAGTTGACTATTGCTGAAGATTTTAAGCTAAAATCTAGTTTTGGAGCTGACATTAGTACAAGAAGATTTTTAGATATAGGTAGACCACAACCTGAATATGTTGAAGGAAACTTCATAAACAGCTCAAGAAGTGGACAATCTTGGGGATATGAGTGGGTATTTACAAACACTCTGTCTTGGGCAAAAACTATCGGAGATCATGAAATAAGTGCATACGCCGGTGTTGAAGCGATTGAAGGATTTTCAGAGTTTTTTGGAGCAGGTAGACAACGTTTTCCTTTTCAAACGACTAACATCATAAGCTACTTAGATTTAGGTAACCAAGGAACGGCGAGTAACTTTGGTAATATTTCTAAAGACTTTTCGCTTTGGTCACAGTTTGCTCAAGCCAACTACCAATTCAAAGAAAAATATTTAGCTCAGGTGACTGTTCGTAATGATGGATCATCAAGATTCTTACAAGCAACAAATAGTGCTGTATTCCCTGCATTCAGTGTTGGTTGGAGAATTTCTGAAGAGGACTTCTTATCAGGTGTTTCTTTTATAGATGACTTGAAACTACGTTATGGTTGGGGTAAAACTGGTAACCAAGAAATTGGTGACTACAATGCCTACACAACCTTTAGATCAACAGCTTATAACTCAGGTTATCCTATAGACGGAAGTAGCTCAAGTCCTGCATTAGGTTTTGACCCTTCACAGTATGGTAACCCTAATGCAAAATGGGAAGCGACTACATCTAACAACATTGGATTAGATGCCTCTTTATTTGACCAAAAACTATTTTTAGAATTGGATGTTTGGAACAGGACTACTTCAGACATGCTTCTTGTTGTTCCAGTAATTTATTCAGCTGGTGACGCTGGTGCACCTGCGGTAAATATTGCAGAGATGTATAACGAAGGTATAGATTTTGCTTTCGACGTTCAAGAAGATTTTGGAGACCTTAACGTGTCTATTGGTGGAAATATTTCTGCATATGTGAACGAAATTAGAGGATTAGATGAATTCGATACACCGATTTTTGGTAGTAGTCGACGTGTGCCTGCACTAACTAGAACTGGTGTTGGTGATCCTATATCCTCACTATATGGTTTCGAGGTTGAAGGTATTTTCCAATCACAAGCTGAAGCCGACGCTCATGCACCGTATGGTACATCAGGCTATAATGCTCCTGGTAAATTTAAATATGCTGATATAAATAACGATGGTGAGATCAATGATGACGATAGAACTGTTATTGGTAATCCTCACCCAGACTTCGTTTTCGGAGTTAACTTAAACGTTAGATATAAAAACTTTAATCTAAATGTATTTGGTAATGGTGTAGTTGGTAATGATGTGTATAACTATGTGCGTTATTTTGCTGACTTTAACACATTCCAAGGAAACAGATCTGTAAGAGCACTTAGAGACGCTTGGCAACCAAGCAACCCGTCTGCTCCAAGATCACAGTGGACAGCTGCTAACCCTGACGCTACGTCTCCAATAATGGATGCTAACGACCAGATTAGTAGTAGAACTTCTTCATACTTAATTGAAGATGGTTCTTACTTTAGATTGAGAAACGTACAACTTACTTATTCTTTTGATGACTCTATAAATGATGCATTAGGTATAAGTGGAGGACAAATATACTTCCAAGGTCAAAATTTATTGACTGTTACTGATTATTCAGGATTAAATCCAGAAATTCAGACAGGAAATGACATCCAATTAGGATATGACGGAGGATTTATGCCTGTCTCAAGAACACTGATTGTAGGATTGAATCTATCATTATTTTAATTTTTAATTACTTGTAAAATGAAAAATTTAAGAATTTTATTACTTGCATCACTAGCAATTTTCTCACTGACAGTTGCTTGTGACGACGAATTCCTAGAAAAAGAGCCACAGGCTTCTCTTTCTGGGCCGGCTTTAGCAAATGCTGAAGGAGTAGAAGGAAAACTAATATCAGCTTACAGAACTCTGCAGGGTTATGGTATGGCAGGTGCTGGTGGACCTTGGTATTACTCAACATGGTCGTGGATTCACGGAGCGATTTCATCTGATAACGCTCTTAAGGGTACTGATGCTGGTGACCAGCCAGAGCACTCTTCTGTTGAACGTTACGACTTTAACACTTTCATGGTTCACAACCGTGACAAATGGCGTTCTGGATACTGGGGTATCGCAAGAGCTAACGATGTTATAAACAGCGTCGCAGCTGCAGAGGATATTGATCCTGCTAGAGCGACAACTCTTGTTGGTGAAGCTAAGTTCCTTAGAGGGTGGCAACACTTTGAAATGCAGAAAATGTACAGAAATCCAAAGTATGTTAGTGAAGCGAACTTTGATTTAGGTAACCTAGATGCCTCTAAAGTTCCAAATTCTGGTAAGATTTGGGCTGGTATTGAGCAAGATTTTACTGAAGCAGCAGCTGCACTCCCAGCAACTCAAACTGAAGTTGGAAGAGCTACTAGCTGGGCTGCTAAAGCATACCTTGCTAAAGCAAAAATTTACCAATCTGACTGGGCTGGTGCTGAGCCAATCCTAATGGATATTATAAATAACGGTCCATTTGAATTGGTTGAAAAGTATGAAGACAACTTCTTAGTTGCTACCCGTAACAACAAAGAATCTATTTTCGAAATTCAATATGCTGTATCTAGTGCTAATGACGAATCTGGTAACAAAGATGCTGGATTAGCGCATCCATATATTGCTCCATGGGGTTGTTGTGGATTTTTACAGGCTCCTCAGGATTTAATTGATTTTTTCCAAACTGATGCTAACGGTTTACCTCTATTAGATGAGTCATGGAAAACCAATCATATTACTAATCCTACTGGTGATAAAATTGGAGAGCCAATCGGAGATCCTAGAGTAGATCCTAGACTTGATCACACAGTTGGTCGTCCAGGTATTTTATTTAAAAATCACCACATCATGCAAGTTGATTACATCCGTGATTTAACTTATGCAGGACCTTACTTCTCAAGAAAACACATTGCAGAGCCAGAAGGTTTTGGAATTTCTGGATGGGGTAACATATCTGCAAATAACTTTAGAATCATGCGTTTAGCACATGTAATTTTATGGGCTGCTGAAGCTAAAGTTGAATTAGGGAAGCTTGAGGAAGGAAGAGCTTTAATCAACCTTTTAAGAGCAAGAGCTGCAAATCCTGACGGATTTGTTGAGGGTGCAACGCAAGGTGCTACACGTGTAGAATTTACTAAGACGGGGTCACCTGCTGCGAACTACGTAATAGGTGAGTACACTGCTGCTTGGACTGATCAAGCCGTTGCTCGAAGAGCTGTTCGTTACGAATCTAGACTCGAAACAGCAATGGAAGGAAACCGCTTCTTTGACTTACAAAGATGGGGAACACAAGCTCAAGTACTTAATGAGTACATCGCTAGAGAATCTAGATATAGAGTTTATCTACAAGGTAAGTCATTTGCTTCACCTAAAAATGAATTCTATCCAATTCCAACGTATGCAATTGATAGATCATTCCTAGATGGTGAGCCAACTCTTACACAGGATCCTAATTACTAGAAATTAAATCCTTTGATAGTTCAAAACCGCGGAGTATATTTGCTCCGCGGTTTTTTTTTTGCTATGAAACATATTACGCTTACTTTAATAATCATTTCGCTTTACTCCTGTTCAAAAACAGAAACACTGTTTAAGCTTTTAGACTCTGAGCAAACAGGTGTAGACTTTAATAATAAGATCACAGAAACAACGGAATTTAATATACTTACTGATGAATATATCTTTAATGGTGGGGGGGTAGCAGTTGCAGATTTTGATAAAAATGGACTACCAGATCTCTTTTTTACTGGGAACATGGTAAGTAACCAACTTTATCTTAACCAAGGGGATCTTAAATTTAAAAAAGTAACTGAGCAAGCAAAATTGGATTCTTCCCATTTTTGGTCATCTGGCGTAGCAGCAGTAGATATAAATTCTGACGGTTTAATGGATATATATGTAGCTTCATCTATGCAAAAAGGGAATAGAGAAAATAGACTATATATAAATCAGGGCAACGATAATGATGGAATACCAATTTTTAAAGAAGAAGCTAAAAATTATGGAATAGATGACTCTTCAAATAGTATGGGGGTCGCATTTATTGATTTTGACCGAGACGGAGACCTAGACTTGTATGTTTTAAATAATGAACAAAATGCAACTCTACCAACAAATTATAGAAAAAAAATATTAGACGGCTCAGCCCTTAGCAATGATAAATTTTACAAAAACAATGGTAACGGAACTTTTTCTGACATAACACTGCAAGCTGGAATAGTATACGAAGGGTTTGGATTAAGTGTGACACCGGTTGATATTAATAAAGATCAATGGATCGACTTGTATATAACCAATGACTATCTAACAAATGATCTTTTATATATAAATCAAAAAGATGGAACTTTTAAAAATGAAATAGAAAACTACCTTTCACACCAAAGTAAATTTTCTATGGGTTCTGATGCCTCAGATTTTAATAATGACGGATACACTGACTTAGTTACTTTGGATATGCTCGGCGAAAGCCATGAGAGAAGAAAAACAACGATATCTAAAAGTTTTTTCTTTCAAAATGTACTCAACAAAAAGTGGGGATATCAAGATCAGCACATGCGAAATATGTTATTTAAAAATAATGGATCAAGTCTACCATTCTCTGAAATAGGTCAATTTTCAGGTATTTATCAAACAGATTGGAGCTGGTCTCCCCTTTTTGCTGACTTTGACTATGATGGTAATAAAGATTTGTTCATAACCAACGGCTTTCCGAGAGATATAACTGATATGGATTTTGCAAATTATAGACTTAATTACGGTTCTTTTACACCGGTAGCAACTTTATTGGACTCGATTCCGATTGTTAAAATACCAAATTATGCATATAAAAATAACGGAGATTTAACTTTCGAAAATGTAAGTAAAAATTGGGGGTTAGGCATATCTTCCTTTTCAAACGGAGCTATCTTTAGTGATCTTGACCTTGATGGTGATATTGATTATGTTGTTAATAATATAAATGATAAGGCATTTGTATTTGAAAATAATTTATCTCAGCAAGAAAACCCACCAAATTATATACAAATTGAACTTAAAGGTGATAAATTAAATCCTAAAGCCTTGGGTGCAAAAGTCGTTATACGCCTTTCAGATAATTCAATTCAATTTCAAGAACAACAGACATCTAGAGGATATATGTCTTCAACTGATCCTGTAATGTATTTTGGATTGGGAAAAGAAAAAAGTATACAATCGATTGAAATTTTGTGGCCAAATGGTTCTGTTTCAAAAATTAATAATCCTGATCTAAACAAAAGAATAAGCTTTAGTCAAAGTGATGGGGTTAAGGGCAGTAATCTTCTTTTTCCTTTTATAGAAGAAAAAAAGTTACTTCCCTACAATGAAGTATCAAGTAAATACGATATAAATTACTTTCATAGTGAAAAAAATGTTCAAGACTTTTTTAAACAACGATTATTACCGCATAAATTATCACAAAACGGACCATGTATTGCCGTAGGTGATATAAATGGTGACAACCTCGAGGATTTTGTGGTAGGTAGCTCTTCTTCATTTTCACCTAGGATATTTACTCAACAAAAAAATAGTAAATTTCTTTCTACGGAATTGTTTCAAAAAGAAGAAGAAAAAAAGTATGAGGTTGAAAGCATGACCCTTTTTGATGCTGACCAAGACGGTGATTTAGACCTTTATCTAGTTTCAGGAGGTAACGAGTACGACAAGGGCTCTATATGGTACCAAGATAGATTATTATTTAATGACGGTTCTGGAAATTTCGAAAACAAAGAAAATAGGCTACCAAAAATTCTAGTTAACGGTTGCATTGCAAGGCCGTCAGATTTTGATATGGATGGGGATCTTGATCTATTTGTAGGTGGCCATAATATACCTGGAGCTTATCCTTTAGCTGATAATAATTTTTTGTTAAGAAATAATAATGGGTTTTTTGAAGATGTCACAAAGAGCTTTATCCCTTCAATCGAATCGTTTGGTATCCTAACCGATGCTCTTTGGACTGATTTTGATGGTGATAATAGAAATGATTTGGTTCTAGTAGGTGAGTACAGCCCTATTACGGTGTTATTAAATAAGGAGAAAGGTTTTGTAAAACTGAAATCAAATACTCTTGAAGATACTAACGGTCTTTGGCGGTCAATTGAATTAGTTGATTTTGATCATGATGGTGATCTAGACTTTATATTAGGAAATTTAGGAAAGAACAATATGCTGTCTTTAGCACCTGAAACTCCATTATATATATCAACAAAAGATGTTGACAAAAATGGAAGTGTTGACCCTTTAATTTTTAACACACAGCAAAATAGTGATGGTAAATTAGACGTATATCCGATCCAATTTTGGGATAATTTGACCCAACAAAGTCCATTATTTAGACAGGAATTCAATTCATATCATTCTTTCTCAAAAGCAAACTTTGAATATTATAAAGAGAAAGGATTTATTGATAGTGATAGTATTTTATTGGCAAAACATTGTGAATCTAAATGGATTGAAAACCTTGGAGATGCTAATTTTAAATTAAACAATCTACCAGATTTATTGCAGTTAGGACCTATAAATGACTTTCTTGTTTTAGGCTCTGGGAAAAATCGTAGAATTTACATTGTTGGTAATGACTTTGGAGGTGCACCATTTGAAGGTAATACTGATGCATTACAGGGGTCCATTTTATATTGGGATGAAAACGGAGAGGAAAAGATTATTAGCGCACAAGACTCTGGTTTTCACGTCTTCGGTGATGCTAGAGAAATAAGCAGTATTAGACTTAAAAATGGCAAAATTTTGATTTTAGTATCACAAAATCAGAACAAGTTACTCGCATTTGAACAATCCTAGTTTCAATTTAAGTAATTAAATACCATTTATTCTGCGTAACGATTAACTTATTTAACTCAAAAATATTATTTTTGACTTGCTTAAATGTGTTGGAAACTGAATTTTGAATCATTTTAATTAATGAATTAAGAACCAGTAATGATAAATGTAATGAGGAAAACCAGAGCTTTAATATTTACAGCCTTATTAATCCAATTATCTTGTAATATACACGATAACAAGGAATATCTCAATAAACTGGATGATCCTGAATTATTTCAGTCAGCAATGCAAAATTTAACAAATGTCATCGTTTATGATATTTTTTCACCTCCAGTTGCATCTAGGGTTTACTTATATCCAACGATTGCTGCATACGAAATCATTGCTAAATATAATCCTGAAAAATTTATCAGCTTATCTGGGCAGGTTAAGGATTTAGGAAATATACCAAAACCGGGAGAAGTAACTATAAGTCCGAACCTTGCTGCAATATTTTGTTTCAATATTGTTGGGAAAAAATTGATCTTTTCACAAGATAAAATGGAATCATTTGAAAATGAATTAAACAAAAAACTTATTCAGTATGAAGTCCCAAAAAATGTAATCAGAACATCTAATAATTATGCAAAAAAAGTAGCAAAATTTATTCTAGAATGGGCCTCTAAAGACATGTATAGCCAAACCCGTACCTTTCCTAAATATTCTATAAAAGATGAGGACCAGTATTGGAAACCAACTCCACCTGACTATATGGATGGCATTGAACCTCATTGGCAGGAAATAAGGACAATGGTTTTAGATTCATCAAATCAATTTCCACCAAAAGATCCATTACCATATAACTTAAAAAAAGACAGCCCATTTCATAAACAGTTAATGCAGGTTTTTAATATTACTAACGGGCTTACTAAAGAACAAGTTGAAATTGCAAAATTTTGGGACTGTAATCCTTATGTTACGCATCATAAAGGACACTCCATGTTTGCTACAAAAAAAATCACCCCCGGAGGGCATTGGATAGGAATAACTTCTGTAGCTACACGTAAAGCGAAAAGTTCATTTGCTGATACAATAAATGCATATGCAAATGTTTCAATTGCTTTATTTGATGCATTTATAAGTTGCTGGGATGAAAAATGGAGGACTTTGGTAGTGAGACCAGAAACATTGATAAATGAATATTATGATGAGGAATGGCTACCCTTGTTACAAACCCCCCCATTCCCTGAATATACCAGTGGACACTCAGTAATTTCAAGAGCAGCAGCAGTAACTTTAACAAAAATCTACGGAGATAATTTCAGTTTTATAGATACTACGGAAATAGCTTATGGGTTACCTGAGAGAAGCTACAAATCTTTTATGCATGCTTCTGAAGAGGCAGCAATTTCTAGACTTTACGGAGGAATTCACTATATGATGGCAATTACTGAAGGTGTTGCCCAGGGCCAAAAAGTAGGTTCATATATTGCTAACAGATTACAAACAAAAAAATCTCCAGAAAGCTTATTAACCCTTAACACAAAAATTAGTGAAAAAAAGCCTTAGTTTTTGGCAAATACTAACCATGAACTTCGGTTTTTTTGGAGTGCAATTTAGCTTTGGTTTACAACAAAGCAACATGAGTGCAATTTATAGGTATTTAGGTGCTGAGGAATCAGAGCTACCTATTCTATGGTTAGCAGGACCGGTAACAGGTTTAATAGTCCAACCTATTATTGGAGCAATAAGCGATGGGACATGGTCACCAAAATTTGGTAGAAGGAAGCCTTACTTTCTTTTAGGTGCTATAATTGCAAGTTTAGCTTTAATTGCTATGCCTTACTCTAGTTCAATTTGGATGGCTGCTGGTCTTTTATGGATTTTAGATGCCGCAAACAATATAGCTTTAGAACCATACAGAGCCTTCATTTCTGATAAATTACCAAAAAAACAATTTTCATTTGGCTTTTTAGTGCAAAGTTTTTTCACTGGCCTAGGAACCACAGTTGCCAATTTCACACCTGCTATTTTGGTATCCTTTGGCATATTAGCTCTAACTGATAAAATGAACAATGGTATTCCAGTTTCAACCTATTGGGCATTTGGGATCGGTGCTGCAGCGTCTATTATAACTATTCTAATTACGGTTATTACTACCTCGGAATATCCTCCAACATCAGAGGACTTAAAAGAAATACAATCGTCAAAGGGTAACAAAAATTTATTAATAAAGACTTTTCAAGATATTATTTTTGCATTCAGAAACATGCCTGTAGCTATGAAACAATTAATACCGGTTATGTTTTTTCCATGGTTTGCAATGTTTTGCTATTGGCAGTATTTAACTTCAGCTCTTTCACTCTCCTTATACGGTACATTAGATGAAACAACTTCATTTTTTAATAAGGCACAACTTTTGACAGGAAATTTAAACGGTACATATAATATTATTTGTTTTTCAATAGCGTTTGCAATGATCCCAATTGCTAAAAAAATTGGGCCAAAAAAATTGCACTTTTTTAGTTTAGCTATAGGAGGTTTTGGACTTTTATGTATGCCATTACTTAATGACACAGATATTTTATTTGTTTTGCCCTTTGGAAGTGGAATTGAAATTCCCCAAATATACCTTTTTTCATTTTGCATGGGTATTGCTTGGGCATCTATGATGGCTATGCCTTATCAAATGTTAGCATCATCTATCCCAACAAATAAAATGGGAATTTATATGGGTATATTCAATATGTTTATCGTGATCCCCATGATTATTCAAATTTTTTCTGTTCAGTATATTATTTATGACCTATTAGGACAAAATCCAATAAATATTATACGGCTGTCAGGAATATTTCTTATTGCTGGAGGAATTTTTTCATTATTTGTTAGCCTTCCTGCAAAGGCAGATTCAATTTAATTGAGTAATTTCAAGATAGTAATATTAACTCATGTCAAATCAGCAACACAGAAGGGCTGCACTAGTTTATCATGCCAAACCTAAACCAGGAAAAACAAAAGTTGTTCCGACCAAAAATTATAATACTCAAAGAGACTTAGCATTGGCTTACTCCCCTGGTGTTGCTATTCCTTGTACTGAAATAGAAAAGCAAAAATCTGATGTTTACAAGTATACCAATAAAGGGAATTTGGTTGCCGTTATCACCAATGGTACTGCTGTACTAGGTCTAGGTGATATTGGTCCATGTGCATCTAAACCTGTCATGGAGGGTAAAGCTTTACTTTTTAAAATTTTTGCGGGAATTGATGTTTTCGATATAGAATTAGATGCTAAAGACCCAGAAAAATTTATTGAAGCAGTTAAGTCTATTTCACCAACATTTGGAGGAATAAATTTAGAAGATATTAGATCACCAGAAGCATTTGAAATTGAACGCAGGCTCAAGGAAGAACTTGATATTCCAGTTATGCACGACGACCAACACGGAACCGCTATTATTTCAGCTGCTGCTCTTTTAAATGCACTAGAGCTTGCAGGTAAGAAGATTACAGATGTGAAAATTGTCGTTTCCGGCGCAGGTGCAGCGGCTATAGCATGTGCCAAACTTTATGTTTCTTTTGGCGCAAGAATAAAAAATATTGTAATGTTGGATAGTAAGGGCGTAATTCAAAAAAACCGCAAGGATCTGACTAGAGAAAAGGCAGAATTTGCAACAAAACAACAACTAAATACATTGGACGAGGCGATTGTTGGATCTGACGTATTTGTTGGTTTATCACAACCCAATATCCTTACAAAAAAGATGCTCCAAAAGATGAGTAGCAATCCAATTGTTTTTGCAATGGCTAATCCAGATCCTGAAATTGGATATAACGCTGCTTGTAGTGCAAGAAAAGATATTATCATGGCAACTGGTCGTTCAGATCATCCAAATCAAGTTAACAACGTGCTTGGTTTTCCATTCATTTTCAGAGGTGCTTTAGATGTAAAAGCTACATCAATAAATGAACGAATGAAGATGGCAGCAGTAAAAGCAATTGCAGATCTAGCCAAAGAGTCTGTTCCAGAACAAGTAAATATAGCTTACGAAGAAACAAGATTGAGTTTTGGTAGAGACTACATAATACCTAAGCCTTTTGATCCCCGTTTAATTACAACAGTACCTCCCGCTGTTGCAAAAGCTGCAATGGAATCAGGAGTGGCTCGTGAGCCTATTGAAAACTGGGAACGGTACAGGGAAACCTTAGAACAACGTCTTGGCAACACTCAAAAAATAATTCGATTGCTCCACGATCGTGCAAAATCAGCTCCTAAACGCTTGGTTTTTGCAGAAGCAGACCAAATGGACGTTCTTAAGGCCGCTCAAATTGTTTTTGAAGAATCTATCGCTATACCTATCTTATTGGGAGATAGAAAAAAAATTAAAGAGTTGTGCGATCTTATTGAATTTAACGAAAACATTGAAGTAATAGATCCCAAAGAAGACAAACAAAAAAAGATTAGAAATAAATATGCTGAACTTTTTTGGGATTCACAAAAAAGGAAAGGATACACTTTGTATGATTCACAACGCTTAATGCGAGAGAGAAACTATTTTGCGTCTATGATGATAAAGAATGGAGACGCAGACGCGATGATTTCTGGCTACTCTAGAAATTACAGATCAGTTGTTAAGCCTATATTAGAGACAATTCCGAAAAATAAAGGAGTAAGTAGAGTTGCTGCTGCAAATTTGATGTTAACAAAATCAGGACCGCTATTTTTAGCGGATACAACAATTAATGTTGATCCATCATCAAAAGAATTAGCAAAAATTGCACAAATGACTGGACAAATGGCAAAAATTTTTGGATTAGAGCCCATAATCGGTATGCTTTCCTTTTCAAATTTTGGGTCCTCGCGGTTTCCACAGGCAAAAAAAGTTTCCAAAGCAGTTACTATGCTTCACAGAAGTAATCCAGATTTAATTGTTGATGGACCCATACAATCTGATTTTGCTCTAAATAAGAAACTTTTGCAAGACAGATTTCCATTTTCAAGCTTAATTAATAAAAAAGTAAACATTCTGGTTTTTCCAAATTTAGATGCAGCTAATATAACCTATAAGCTTATGAAAGAATTAAATGAAGCTCATTCGATAGGACCTATTTTAATGGGTCTAAGTGAACCAATTCATATTTTACAATTAGGTGCTTCCGTATCTGAAATTGTTAACATGTCTGCGGTCGCAGTTGTGGATGCCCAAACAAAGAAAAAATAGATAGATGATTACTCAAATTATTGGCAGATTGGTTGAAAAAACTCCTACGCAGGTTGTAATTGATTGTAAAGGAGTAGGTTATGCAGTTAATATATCACTTCACACCTTTTCTCAGATCAGTGACAATGAAAATATTAAACTCTACACCCACCTTCAGGTACGTGAAGACTCGCATACACTTTTTGGCTTTAATACAACTATTGAAAGATCCGTTTTTTTACTTTTAATTTCAGTTTCTGGAATTGGTTCTAGTACTGCAAGAATGATGTTGTCGTCTCTGGAACCCCTTCAAATTCAACGAGCAATAATTTCTGAAGATCTAAATACTATAAAAGCAATTAAAGGGATTGGTTTAAAAACAGCACAAAGGGTTTTGATAGAATTAAAAGATAAAATGTTAAACCTTCAAGTTGAAGGCGAAATTCAAAATTTTGGAAACAATACAATCAAAGATGAAGCGTTATCAGCATTAGAGGTTCTTGGTTACACAAGGAAGCAGTCTGAGCGCATCTTAGATAGCATTATTCAAAGTGCTCCAGACAGTTCTGTTGAGGAACTTATCAAGGAGGCTCTGAATAAATTGTGAGTTTTTGATTGGAATATCTGAAAATGTAGTTTTTAAAACATCCAAAAACTTCATCATCATATTTATCATGATGATGTTAGCTAGTAGAACTGTTTTTGGACAAAAAGCTGCTGAAGTGGGTTCTATTATTGAGCTAAAGCCAAGTAATATTGAGCGTTTATACACCTATGACCCTGTTAGCAATCTATATATATTAACAGAGGAAATTGGTGGTTTTCCGATTAGTACTCCAATGGTTATGACCGTCGCAGAATATGAATCATTTATTCTAAAAGAACAAATGAGTAGGTATTTTAAAGAAAAAATTCAGGCACTAAGTGGATATGGCTCAGATATTGAAGATGCGCAAAAGAATTTACTTCCAGAACTCTATGTAAATAATGAGTTTTTTGAAACGATTTTCGGTAGTAATACCATTGATATTAAACCTCAAGGTTCGATAGGAGTAGATTTAGGATATCGATATCAAAGAAGTGATAATCCTATTGCCTCGGTAATTAATCGTAGATCTCCAGGTTTTGATTTTGACCAAAGGATTAGTTTAAGTTTATTGGGAAATATAGGTGAACGCCTGCAAATCACAGCTAATTATGATACAGAATCTACTTTTGATTTTCAAAACTTGGTAAAAATTGAATTTAACCCTCCAAACTTATCAGAGCTAACAGAAATAATCCCTGGTAAGTTAGGAACAAATATTTCTAATATAGAAAAGGGTATTTCCACAATTAATGAGTCTGTTAATAATATTGGTAGAACAATCGGTAATGAAGAAGAAACAATCAGTAATTCAAAAAATTCATTAAATAAAGTAAGGCAAAAAATTGAGAATCTTAAAAATAATGTAAAACAGCTTCCTAATAATTCAGAGCTTGTAGGAAATCGTGTATCTGAATACTTAAGAGGAAAAATTACGGAAGATGCTATCATTCAAAATATAGACATTGGGAACGTCAATATGCCAATAAATAGTAATCTAATTCAAGGTGCACAAAGTTTGTTTGGAGTGCGTACAGATCTAAAATTTGGAAATACAACAATATCCGGAGTATTTTCAGAACAACGTTCTCAATCACAAAATATTGTTTCCCAGGGAGGAGGAAGATTACAAGAGTTTAACTTTTTTGCTTTAGATTATGAGGAAGATCGACATTTTTTTATTAGTCAATATTTTAGAGATAATTATGATCAATTTTTAGCAAATTTTCCATATATCAATTCTCCAGTTCAAATTACACGTATAGAAGTTTGGGTAACAAATAGGGGGTACCAAACTCAAAATGTTAGAAACATAATAGCACTTCAAGACTTGGGAGAACCGAATCCTGATAATACAAAATTGGATGATAATTATTTGGATTTTATAAATTCTTCAAATCCTTTTGCGCCTCCTGATAATAGTGTAAATAAACTTGATCCTGATGAAATTGGTTTTAGTGGAGTACTCAATACAAAAATTAGGGATATAGCAACAGTAAATGATGCCTTTGAAAAAATAAATGCAAATGAAGGATTTGACTATGCCGTATTAGAAAGTGCACGAAAACTTAGCTCACAAGAATACACATTTCATCCCCAGTTAGGATACATATCTCTTAATCAACGTTTAAGTAATGATGAAGTTTTAGGAGTTGCTTTTCAATTTACTCATTTGGGAAAGACATATCAGGTTGGAGAATTTGCTAATGGAGATATACCAGGAACTTCTGTAATTCAACTAAATCAAAATTTCGTTCAAGGCCAAAATCAGCAAGAACAAATTCAAACAAATAGTTTAATTGTCAAAATGTTAAAAAGTAGTTTAACTGATGTCCGCCAGCCTGTTTGGAATTTGATGATGAAAAATATTTATAATACAGGGGCATTTCAGCTTTCCGAAGAGGATTTTAGGTTAAATATTTTGTATAGTGATCCATCACCAATTAATTATTTAACTCCAGTTGATAAATCCATTTGGCCGGAAGATTTAGATAATGAAATATTGTTAAACACCTTAGAACTTGATAAGCTAAATGCTTATCAAGATTTAGTTCCTAGTGGAGATGGATTTTTTGACTTTTTACCAGGGATTACGGTTGATCCTCGTTTTGGAAGAATAATCTTTACAAAAGTGGAACCGTTTGGTGAATTTTTATTTAGCCTTTTAGATAACCCAAGTTCAGCGAAAGAAAATTATAAGATTGATAATACATTTAATGCAAATCAAAAAAAATATGTTTTCAAAGAAATGTATACCCTTACAAAAGCAGCAGCCCTAGAATTTACTGAAAAAAATAAATTTCAACTTAAGGGAAGATATAAGTCTGAAGGAGGCGACGGTATAAATATTGGAGCGTTTAACATTCCAAGAGGCTCAGTTAGAGTTACAGCAGGAGGAAGAATTCTTCAGGAAGGATTAGATTATACTGTAAATTATGAAATAGGAAGGGTAAAAATTTTAGATGAAGGTCTTAAAGCATCTAATATTCCTATCGACATTTCAGTTGAAAATAATTCATTCTTTAATCAACAGAATAAAAGATTTTCAGGAATTAATTTGAAACATAGGCTAACTGATAACTTCTATGTTGGAGGTACACTTATTAATCTAAGTGAAAATCCTCTTACTCAAAAGGCGAATTATGGAACCGAACCAGTTAATAATACTATGAAAGGGTTAAACACTAATTTTTCTACTGAACTCCCCTTTCTAACTCGTTTGGTTAATAAATGGCCAACCATAAGAACTCGTATTCCCTCTCAAATTTCATTTAGAGGTGAAGTTGCAAGTATAAATGCTAATGATCCTAGAAATACGAGACTAAATGGTGAAACAAACGTTTATATAGATGATTTTGAAGGAGCACAAACAAATATTGATGTAAAAGGATTTAATGCGTGGAACCTTTCTAGTGTCCCAATTGAAGGAGTTTTAGGATCATCACATCAGGGACTAGAAAGCGGTTATGGAAGATCTAAATTAGCATGGTATTCTATTGATCAAATTTTTTACTCTAGACAGCCACCAGGAATAAACAATGACGATATATCGAGTAATGAAACTAGAAGTATATCTATAAATGAACTTTTTCCAGAGCAAGA
>CETK01157181.1_pt1 | contig 25531 bp, 26 predicted proteins | sample 361431 | NCBI WGS metagenome assembly CETK01 (sample SAMEA2622452, study PRJEB7988) | marine metagenome | biome: marine biome (ENVO:00000447); feature: surface water layer (ENVO:00002042); material: "saline water (ENVO:00002010), including plankton (ENVO:xxxxxxxx)" | depth 5 m | reverse complement strand
CTGCTCCCAAAGCAGGCGCGATGACCGGGCTACGCTACACCCCGAAATGAGGGCAAATATAACATTTAATAAAGTTTCTTCAAACCTAAATTTTAATACTGTGGTTAGTTAATTAAAAGTTGATTAAGTGTTATAATTTATTAACATTAAATATTAAAAATATCTATCTCATTATTTTTTAACATTTCTACAACACTAAAAAGTTATAAAACTATATAAATTGCTTGCTACAAATGAAACTGATTATGTCGAAGAATTTAGATTATTACATACAGATTTTAAAAAAAGTTAGCTTTGATGTAGCGCTTTTTAAAAAAGAGCTAGAAAAGGCACTTAACTATCTGACACCAAATGAACAGCATGTACTTCGTATGTGGGTAAACGAATTTGTTTCAGATAGACAAGACCTTAAAATATTTATATCAAACTGAAAATTATTTTGGTGCAATTAATTGAATGTTATCAAATTTAATTGCCCCTCTAATTATGCCCTCAATTTGGTTTGAAAGAGCATCGATAATAGGCAGCTTTAATTGACTTTTATTGTATACAATACTAATCTCCCTTGCAGGTTCAGGGTTTTTGAAGTACCTCAAATTGGCTTTATCGATTGATGACATTTTAAGTGTTTGTAAGTATGGTAAAATTGTTACCCAAGGACCTTCGTTAACTAAGTTCACCAAAGTTTCAAAACTTCCACTTTTTAAATCAAATGATTTTGTAATAGTAGTCGTTTTACATAGTTTTAGAACATGATTTCTAAAACAATGGCCATCCTCTAAAACAAGTATTTCTAATTCCTCTATATCTACAGGTTCAATATATTCTAATTTTGATAGAGGGTGTGATTTTGGGATATAACCAACAAAAGGTTCATAGTATAAAGGTTTTTCTATTAATTTGGTATTTTCAAGAGGTGTTGCAGCAATTCCTGCGTCCAATCTGCCACCTAATAGTTTTTCCTCTATCGAAGATGTATTTAGATCTTCTATTTTTAAGTTAACTTTAGGGTACTTTTTAATAAAGTTATTTAAAAACATTGGCAACAATGTTGGCATCACAGTTGGAATAATACCAAGTTTAAACTCTCCCTTAACCTCTCCTTTTTCCATTGACACAATATCATCCATACGCTTTGACTCTTCAACTATCGTTTTAGCTTGAGTCAGAATTTTGGATCCAATAGGAGTTAAACCTATCGGTTTGGTGTTTCTGTTAAATAGTTTTACACCCAGTTCGTCCTCAAGTTTTTGTACTTGCATACTAAGGGTTGGTTGAGTGACAAAACATTTTTCAGCTGCCAAAGTAAAATTACCAACCTCAGCTACTGCAAGTGTGTACTCCAATTGTGTTAAAGTCATGAAAACTATTATTTATGTAAATTTAATAAGAAATACTTATAACGGTAATAAATTTTATATTCAAATTGAGTTTTGACTTGATTTTGGTGTAATATTTTACTTGAGAATAGAAACTTCCATGAAAACATTTGTCAAAGGAGTTTCTCTATTATCGGTTTTTTGCTTGTTAATTTTATCAACAACATCCATTCCTTTTATAACTTTCCCAAATACAGTATAATTTCCATCTAGGTGATAAGCACCTGGACTTTTCTGAACGATGAAAAATTCGTAAGGTGAGGCAAGTTTGTGGGGGTTTTCGATTTCACTACTTGGCATGGAAATTACACCTCTGTGATGCTTGTACCCCTTTTTGGTATCAGGTGGAAGAAGATATTTTCCTATATGACTTCTTTTTTTAGCTGTTTCATATCTATCAGAGTTTCCACCTTGAATTATAAAATCTGGAACAACTCTATGAAAGGTTGTTTTATTAAAGTATTTCATTTTTGTTAAATAAATAAAGTTTGCGCGGTGGTATGGTGTATTATTAAAAAGTTGTAATTCAATATTTCCAAATCGTGTTGAAATACGGACTTTATCTTCTAGATTCTCCTTGCCGTAATTAAAAAAAAATGGTATAGCATTTTTATCATTTAGTATTATTTTTTTTTCTTGGTCAATTAAATCTACTTTTTCAATTTCTTTGACAATATTTGTTTTCTCTGAAATTTTTTTTTTCGAATCTTTCTGGGTTTTTTTTATGCTCATTGTCGAGGATTTTTTGTCATTGTTGTTGAAATTACAACTAGCCATTGTTAATTGAAAAATGAACATATATATGAGTATTTTAGTTTTCTCCATGAATTATAAAAATTTCAATAAATTTTTTTCAAAAACAGGTGACTTTACCTTACCTGGTAAAAAAGTACAATTCATATTATCTCCTGTTAGCCCAAAAATAATTGTCAATAAAAATAATCCAAAAAAAGCTTCGGTCTTAATTTTTTGTTATCCAAAAAATGACAAGATGCATATTATTTTAATTAAGAGATCTGATTATATCGGTTTTCATTCAGGAGAAATTAGTTTTCCTGGGGGTAAATTTGATAATCAGGATAAAAATCTACAACAAACTGCTTTGAGAGAATTTTATGAAGAATTGGAAGTTAAACTGATTTCAAAAAAGAATTTGATAAAATTTACCCCACTATATATACCGCCAAGTAATTTTATAGTATTTCCATTTTTAACATATGTGAATTTCACTCCACGATTTTATCCAGATATTGAATGAAGTTGCTAAAATAATTGAACTCCCTATTTCAGAAATCTTCAATTTAAAAATAAAATATACCAATTTTTTGTATGGACCGATGAAAGGTAGAGAGGTCCCATGCTTTGAGTTTAAAAAGTATTTAATTTGGGGGGCAACTGCAATGATTCTGAATGAATTTAAGTTTTTTTTAGCTTCTAATAGCATTAATTAATTCTATATTTGATCACCAGTATGTACTTTCATGTTTAAAAAAAATCCTTTTGGTCATTACTTGATATTAAAGAAATGGTTAATTAGATATATGGGCTTTATGACTCATCGTCGCTACAGAGGATTTAATAAATTAAAAATTGAAGGATCAGATATTATAAAAAATCTACCTGATAAAAATGTACTCTTTATTTCAAATCATCAAACTTATTTTGCAGATGTTGTAGCTATGCTTCATGTATTTAATGCAAGTCTAAGTGGAAGAATAGATAGCATAAAAAATGTTGGGTATTTATGGAGGCCAAAACTAAATATATATTACGTCGCAGCTAAGGAGACTATGAAAGCAGGAATTTTACCAAGAATTCTTGCATATGCCGGTTCAGTTTCAATTGAGAGAACTTGGCGTGAGAATGGCGTTGATATTAATAGACAAGTTAAAATGAGTGATATATCTAATATAGGCGTTGCATTGGACGATGGGTGGGTTATTACATTTCCCCAAGGAACTACTAAACCATTTAAGCCAGTTAGGAAGGGAACTGCTCATTTAATTAAACATTTTAAACCAATTGTTATTCCCATAGTGATAGACGGATTTAGAAGATCGTTTGATAAAAAAGGTTTAATGATTAAAAAAAGAGGAATTTTACAGTCAATGATAATTAAGAATCCGCTTGATATAGATTATAAAAATGATAGTTTGGAAAGTATAAAGGAACAAATAGAGTATGCAATTGAGCAACACCCATCATTTTTGAAAGTTATACCAAAACATGTCCTTGAGGCTGAAGAAAAATTAGATGTAACTCGTCAATGGAATTTCTAATTTCAAATTATAGATTGTAGACTTTTATTCAATTTTTAGTAACACACAAATAATTTTCATTAATTAGCAATAAATTTTACCCTTATTAAAAATTGTTAAAATAGTATAAAATGAAAAAAAATATCCTAATAATTATAGTATTGATTGCCCTAGCCTCCTGCGATAATAGCAAAGGAATCTCTCTAACCAAACTTACAGGCTCTCCAACATATGGTAAAGCAAAACTTAGATTAAATGATTTTAATGAAAATGAGAAAAATGAATTTTCCTTTGAGGTAGAAAATTATGAACTTGGTATTCAAACAAAAAATGATTTTAAATATAAACTTGCAAACTCTGACAAAGGACAGCATATTCATTTAATAGTAAATAACCAGCCATATTCGGCGCACTATTCAAATAACTTTCAAAAAAAATTAGAAGGTGGTAATAATGTAGTCTTAGCATTTTTATCAAGATCTCACCATGAGTCAGTGAAAAACCCAAATGCTTACATTTTTACTCAAATCGGAGACGGTAAAAAAATTGACTTAGAAAAACAGTATTTATTTTATAGCAGACCTAAAGGGACTTACACAGGTTCTGACACAGAGAAGCTGCTCTTAGATTTCTATTTAGTTAACACAAGCATTTCTGCAAAAGGTAATAAAGTAAGAGTTACTATTCAAGATACCGAATTTTTAGTTGATGAATGGGCTCCATATATAATAGAGGGTTTACCGAAAGGGGAAATTTCCATAAAACTTGAACTATTGAATTCTTATGGAGAGCTTATTGAAAATCCATTTAATCCATCAATTAGAAAAGTTATATTGAAATAACTAAGAGTCTCAATTTATTAGCAGAATTTAAATATCTAATAATTGAAAAAAGCTATCTTATTTTTTTTGGTGGTGTTAGTATCTTCATGTAAAATGAACTATAAAACTATTGAGTTTAGTCAAAAAGATCTACCTCCAGCCCCTGATTACTCCAAAAATGAAAGTTGGGCTGTTTTACCTACTCTTTGGAATAAATCACTAGAAGGTGTAGTTGGAATACCAGAAAAAAAATTTGCTGATGTTTTTTATGTCTATCCTACATTATTTTCAAATAAAAAAAACATGTGTTGGAATGCTAATATTTTTGATCAAGAAATAAGAAGAGATGTAATAGAAAAAGCAGTTACATACCAAGCATCAGCTTGGGTTAAAGCGGCAAACCTTTATGTTCCATTTTACAGACAAGCACACTACAGAATTTTTTTAGAGCCCTACGCAATTCAAGGCAGAGAGGCTGGTAATGTTGCATATAAGGATGTGAAAAATGCATTTTTATATTTTCTAAAAAACTACAATGGTTCAAGACCAATAATTATTGCATCTCACAGTCAAGGAACCCTGCATGCAAAAAGAATTATAAAGGAGTTTTTCGATGGAAAGCCATTGCAAAAAAGACTTATAGCTGCATATTTAATTGGAGCCAGAGTTACACCAAAAGAGTTTAAAAATATAAATGAATTAAATTGTCCAGAATCATTTGGTGGCTTTATTAGTTGGAATACATATAAGATAAATCACTTACCTCCAAAGTACAATGAGTGGTATAAAGGGGGAGTGGTTTCCAATCCAATTACGTGGGATCAAAACCTTGAGTCCTCAATAAATTCCCATTTAGGAGTGTTAGGAAAAAACAAAAAAATATATCCCAGAAGCTTGTATACAAAAGAAATAGATGGAATTTTGTGGTCTTCGTTACCAAAAGTCAAAAATCGGTTCCTACTATCATTTATAAAAGACTATCACTTTGCAGATATAAATCTTTTTTGGAAAGATATAGAGGAAAATGCAGTTTTAAGAACACAAAACTGGCTAGTAAATAATCAAAAATGACCCTAGAAAATATATTATTAGATTGTAAGAAACAGTTAAGTGGTGCCCTAAATCATAAAAAACACCCCTTTCGATATTTTACGTTAGCATCAATATCTGAAAACGATACTCCAAACTTAAGAACCGTAGTTCTAAGAGAATTCAATGCTAATAAATTCCAACTTTCAATATTTACTGATGCACGATCAAAAAAAGTCGAAGAATTAAAATTAAATCAAAATGGTAAATTTTTATTTTACGATTCATCAAGACTTATTCAATTAATACTTAACGTTAAAATGATTGAAATCATAGATTTAAAAAACGATTTTAAAGCATTACCACATCCAAGTAAAAAAGATTATACATCAGTTTTAAAGCCAGGTGCTAAAATTAAATCCCCAGATAAGGTGAATTATGACTATTCAAATGATTATTTTAGAAAGATTATTTTTCAGACAATTAATTTGGAGTATTTAAAGCTTAAAAGACCAAATCACATTAGAGCTTTTTTTAGTGCGGATGATAAATGGAAAGGCACTTATTTGGTTCCTTGAAATTTGTTAATTAGCCTAATATTTTTTGTAAATTTGATTTGGATTAAATTTGACAGGTATGAATGGAAAAAAAACTTTCTTAAAGAAAATCAAAAGAAGAAAATTTATTAAAAACGGAGTTGCTGCCAGCTCTATATTTATAGTTCCCAGACACGTTTTAGGAGGAAATGGATTCACGGCTCCAAGTGACAAACTTGCTTTGGCCGCGATTGGTTCTGGGGGAAAAGGTGCTAGTGATATCTCAAATTCTGAATCAAAAGGTAAAGAAAAAGTAGTAGCTCTGTGTGATGTAGACTTAAAAGGTAGTGCATTAGAAACAATAAAAAAGTATCCGAAAGCTAGAAAATATGAAGATTTTAGGGAAATGTTGGATAAGGAAAAAAATATTGATGCAGTAACAATTTCTACTCCTGATCATACACACGCCCCTGCTGCGGTAAATGCTATAAAAAGAGGTATACATGTATATGTCCAAAAACCATTAACGCACAATGTCAATGAAGCACGCCTTTTGACTGAATTAGCCCGTGAGTATAAAGTTGTTACTCAAATGGGAAATCAAGGAGCCTCTAACCCTGATCAATTAAAAATACAAGAGTGGATTAATCAAAAGAAAATTGGTTCTATATCTAGGGTTGATGTTTGGACTGATAGACCAATTTGGCCATCAGGTAATCCTATGCCAAAAGCAAACAAATCTCTAAAACCAAAAGGCTTAAATTGGGATTTATGGCTCGGACCTGCAAAGAATACTGAATATATACCGGAGATGCATCCCTTCAATTGGAGAGGATGGTGGGATTACGGAACGGGTGCACTAGGCGACATGGGCTGTCATTTAATAGATGTTCCTTTCAAAGCATTAGCTTTAAAATATCCAAAGTCAGTTGAATGTAGCATTGGAAAAATCCTCACAGGTATGTATCAAAGTGCTTATACACCAGAGGGTTGTCCTCCATCTGCTGCAGTTTCACTCATTTTTGGTGCTACCGAAAAAAATGATACTGATATTCAGATGACGTGGATGGATGGTGGGATAAAACCATTTCACCCAGAGCTTTTACCTGCCGACGTGCCAATTGATGATGGAGGTGTAATGATAATTGGAGAAAAGGGTGTGATTACTTGTAATGATTACGGGTATAATCCAAGACTTTATCTTAAAGGAGAACCAGTAATTAAAGGTGATATGAAAAAAGATTTAAATGTCTCTGAATTTGATCATCAAAGAAAATGGGTTGATGCTTGTAAAGAGGGATTTGATAGTAAAAAACATAGAGAATTGACTTCAAGTTTCGATTATTCTGGACCCATGACAGAAACAGTTTTAATGGGTAACATAGCTATCAGGAGTTATATGATTGAGGGCATATCTAAAAGGAAAGAATATGGTAACCCTGTACCAAACTATATAGGTAGAAAAAAATTACTTTGGGATGGTGATAATATGAAGATCACAAACTTTGAAGAAGCAAACCAGTTTGTTAGAAGGATTTATAGAAAAGGCTGGCAAATAAGCTAATTAATTTAATTTGAAAATACTTGTAACAGGTGGTTTAGGATATATTGGGTCACATGTAGTAGTTTTGCTTTTAGAGCAAAATGTAGAGGTATTATGTATTGACAATCTTGACAACTCAAGATTTGAAGTTCTTGACGGAATAAAAAAAATAACTGACAGAAAGCCTTTATTCAAGAATTTAGATTTAAAAAATAAATCTGAAATAGACGTCTTTTTTAAGGAGCATTCTAATATCCAAGGAATCATTCATTTCGCTGCACATAAAGCTGTTAATGAAAGTTCAGAAAAACCTTTATTGTATTACAATAATAACATTACAGGACTTCTAAATATTTTAGATTTTTCAATTAAAAAAGATATTCCTTTTATTTACAGTTCTTCATGTACAGTTTATGGGGATGCCAAGTCCTTTCCCATTAATGAAGATACTTTAACTAGTAATCCAAAATCTCCCTACGGTAATACGAAATTGATGGGAGAACAAATATTAAAAGATTGTTTTAATGCCTATAGTAAATTTAAAACAATCATTCTCAGATATTTCAATCCCATTGGAGCACATCCAACTGGAAATATAGGAGAATTTCCTTTAGGAACTCCTCAAAATTTAATTCCATATTTAACTCAAACCGTCATTGGTAAATACCCTTTTTTGAAGATATATGGATCTGATTATGAAACAGAAGATGGTACATGTGTCCGTGACTATATTCATATTATGGATCTTGCTGAGGCTCATATTAAAAGTATAAATTATCTAATATCTTCTAAGAATAAGAAAATGTATGAGATATTTAATGTTGGTACTGGAAAAGGCTCTAGTGTATTAGATGTAATAAATGCCTTTGAAAAAGTTACAGGTGAAAATGTTCCTCATAAATTTGTTGGTCCAAGAGAGGGTGACGTTCCAATTGCCATTGCCGGTGTAAAAAAAATTAATAGTAAAATGGGATGGAAGGCAAAATTTACTTTGGAAGATGGATTAAGATCTGCATGGAATTGGGAAAAGGAAATAGCAAAAAAGTCTTAAAAACTTTTTAAATTGTAAAATCAATTTTAATAAAATTATTAAGATGTTAGGGAAAAATAAAAAACTCAATCGTAGAAATGCAATAAAAAAAATAGCTATGGGAACAACAGCCATTACAATCCCAAAAATTCAAAATACAAATTATTTGAAAAAAAGTAAATCATTGAAGGGTAATATTAAACAATCAGTCTGTCAGTGGTGTTACTCCGACGTTCCTCTTAAAAAGTTAGCGGAAGAATCCAAAAAAATTGGTCTTGTTGGAATCGATCTTATTGGGAAAGAAGGATGGGACACTTTAAAAGAGTATGATTTAATATCAACAATGTGCTATGGCGATTTAGAAGGAAAGTCTACAAGAAGTTTGACTAACGGTTGGTGTGATAAAAGATTTCATAAAGATCTTATAAATAACTATAAACGTCACATAAAACAAGTCTCTGAAGCAGGATGGACCAACTTAATCTGTTTTAGCGGGAATAGAAGAGGAATGAGTGATGATGAGGGCTTAAAAAATTGTATTAATGGTTTAAAGAAAATAGTCAAAATAGCTGAAGATTATGGGGTAGTATTACAAATGGAGCTATTAAATTCAAAAATTAGTCATCCAGATTATTTGTGTGACAATACAAAATGGGGTATTAAACTTTGTAAATCGATAGATTCAGAAAATTTTAAATTATTGTATGATATTTTTCACATGCAAGTTATGGAGGGAGATATAATAGATACTATTCGGAAAAATTATAAATATTTTGGACATTTTCATACTGCAGGTGTACCGGGAAGAAATGAAATAGATGAAACACAGGAACTTTTTTATCCTGCAATTATGGAGGCAATAAAGGAAACTGGATTTAATGGTTATGTAGCCCAAGAGTTTATTCCGCTAGATAAAACTGATTTTGGAATGAAATCTCTTATAGAAGCTGTAATAACTTGTGACGTTTAATTCAATACTTTGCTGGGAGACCGTTAGTTTGTGTATTTAAAATAAAATTTCTTAAATCTTCATTAGCATTCTTGAGGTCTTCATTCCTTAGATACATCATATGTCCACTTCTATAACCCTTGAATTTAAATCTATTTTTCAATTTACTACTCGGATCAACTTGCCACATTGTATACTTAGCATTAAAGTAGGTGGTAGCTCCATCGTAATAACCTGATTGAATTAATACATTTAAATAAGGATTCTCTGCCATTGCTCTTCTTAGATCTTCCCTAGTATTATCATTATCGTTGTTCCATGGGTGTACGGGGCCGAACATATTATATTTGATATCTGTTTTAAACTTTAAATCTTTTCTAATGTAATGATTAATAGCAGGGGTAAAAGAATGAAGCCATGAGGTTAGTTCTGCATTATAATCAGGTTTTATTCCTGCATCTTTGCGATCAATACCTAGATATCTAGAATCTAATCTGCCAATTGTTTTTCCTTGATCTCTTAATAAATCTTTCCAGAAAAAATGATCAGGAATATCTAGGTTATTTGACAAAATTGATTCCTGACTAAGTCCAGAATAAAAAGACATTTTTGAAGCAATTTCTTGACGTTCATTATCTGATATAAATCCTCCTTTAGCTATAGCTGGTATTAACTTATCTATGGTAAATTTTTCAACTTCAGGCAACAGATCAGTCAAATCCTTTTGTTGTAATTTAATATCTAGTTTTTTATGGAACCATGCTGTTGCGGAAAAATACGGTAAATTTAAAGCAGAAGAAACGGGACCACCTACTCTTATTACCTTATAGTCAGCTGGAGAAACCATAATAACTCCATTCAGATACATCCATTGCTTTTCTTGAAGTTCAGCAGACAAACCCATTACTCGTATCCCACCATAGCTTTCACCAATAAGATATTTTGGAGACTCCCATCGTTCTTTTCTTGTTACAAAAGTGTTAAGCCACTCAGCCAGGTATTCAATATCTTCATTAATTCCAAAAAATTGTTCTCTGTCAGCTTTTTTTCCATCTATTTCCAAAATCCTTGAATATGCTGTATTGACAGGGTTTATAAATACAATATCTGCAACATCCAAAATTGAGTAAGGATTATTTTTATAGCCGTAGGGTTGTATTGGGTAACCTTCACTATTAATTTTTAATATTTTAGGACCAGTATATGCGATATGCATCCAAACAGAACCTGAGCCAGGACCACCATTGAATGAGAAAATCAATGGTCTTTTATTGTAATTTTTAACGTCAATTCTTTTGTAATAGGTATAGAATAGTGTAGCAATGGGTCTTCCTATTGAATCCCATACAGGCTGTGTTCCAGCTTGTGCTTGATACTTTATAACTTGGTTTTTAATTGTGGTGGTATGATTTGTAACTACAATTGTGTCAACTGAGATATTTCTTCTTTGACCATTTGCAAAATAAAAGAGGAGAAAGAAAAAAAGAGTTGCTATTTTTTTCATTTAATCAAATATTTTTTAAACGCATAAAACTAATATGTAACAAAAATTATAAAATTTAATTAAGTTATTTCAAAATTAGATGTAAAAAAACCTCATCAGTAAGATGAGGTTTTTTTCGAGTGGATTAAAATATTTTAATTCACCTTAATCTGAGCACTTCTGTTAAGCTGTACTCTTCTGTTTCTTGCTCGGCCTTTAGAAGTGTTATTTGGTACAATTGGTTTGGTTTCTCCATAGCCTACTGTGCTTAACCTTTCTTCACTTATACCTTTATCTACAAGTGATTTTTTAACTACAGCTGCTCTTCTCTCTGAAAGTTTTTGGTTGTAAGCTTCACTGCCATCACTTGAAGCATGACCCTCAATTGTAACCGTAGTATTAGGATATTTTTCTAAAAGTGATTTGAATGTGTCTATTATAGTAAGGTCATTAGCATCTAATTTACTACTATCAGCTTTAAACAATATTCTACTTTTATCACTACTAATAAATGCAAGTAAATCTGAGGGCTCGTCAGGACATCCATTATTGTCAACATTACCAGAAACTTGTGGGCATTTATCGTCTTTATCTGCAATACCGTCACCATCACTGTCAATTAGAGGGCAACCTTCATTCTCTGGGTCACCTTTCTCATCAGGACATTTATCTATATTGTCAGCTACACCATCTCCATCAGAATCAGGACAACCGTTCATTTCGATTGTTCCAGCAACGTTTGGACACTTATCGTCCTTGTCAGCAACACCGTCTCCATCAGAATCAGGACAACCCTGTAGTTCTTCTACACCTGCTTCTTCAGGACATTTGTCCTTAGTGTCAGGAATTCCATCGCCATCAGTGTCAGGACACCCATTAAATTCTTTTAGACCAGGTACATCAGGACATTCATCTTTTTTATCTGATACTCCGTCGCCATCAGCATCGCCAGCACCAAAGTTGTAACTTAAACCAATAATATGTTGCAAGTGGTTGTAGGACCCGTTGGTTTCCTGAGTACCTCTATACGACGTACTTACATTAATATTGACTTGATCACTAATAGGGATGTCTATACCAATTCCACCAAAAGTAGTTCTACCACTTTCTAATGAAGGGAAAATTCCTTCTTTGTCTTGGCCATCAGCAAAACGACTTAGTCCGTAACCACCGAATAAGTAAGGAACAACATTTTCTTCAGTCAGATTAAATCTAACAAAGCCATCTAAATAAGAATAATCTAAATTTACATTATCCTGTGGACTCGCCTTTCCTAGTCCATACCTGGCACCTATGGAAAACCCAGAAGAAATGTATCTTGACAAACTAAGAGCTGGTGCACCAAAGTTTAAACCAGACTCTACGTTATCACCCTGTAGGTTAATCAGGTCTGCTCCAACTGATATTGCCCATGGATTTTCGCTCGTTTGGGCATTAAGTCCAAATGACATAATTAAAAGTATTGCAAAGTATTTTACTGATTTCATTCAATTTGTTGTTTAATAAACAAATATACTATTTTTCCCTATCTTAGAAACTAGAATGACTTGTTTTTTGCAATTGATTCATTAAGTTAGAAGATAATTTAATTTTCAAATATGTGTAGGTATATTTTTTATTTAAGTGTAATTTTTACTGGGTCAATTTTTTTAAGTTGCAAAACAAAAAATATTGGAAAATCCGAGTGGATAAATCTAATTGAAAAGCCCTCAATCGATCAATGGAGAGCGTATAATGGAAAAATGATGCCTCCGGGCTGGAAGGTCATAGACAGCGTTTTAACATTCAATACAGAGCAAATATTGGAACAAGACTATGATTATAAAGGCAGCAGGGACATCATTTTTGGAGGTGAAATGTTCGACAACTTTGAATTATATGTTGAGTGGAAAATACCTGTTGGTGGTAATAGTGGAATTTTTTATCATATCCGTGAAGGTTATGAAGGAATCCCTGAGGTAGCACCCGAATACCAGTTAATAGATGATGAAAATTACGCTTCAATTCACGATTTAAAATCCGACAACGAAAGAGTTGGATTTGAAAATCCTTCAGAATTACATCCATTACAACAAACAGCTTCTGACTACGCGATGCATGTCGCTGCATCCGAAATGAAAATTTTAAATTCTCCAGGTAAATGGAATACTTCAAGAATTATATTTACTGAAAATTTGGTTGAGCATTGGCTGAATGGTAAAAAAGTCTTATCATTTATCCCTTGGTCAGATGATTGGTACAAAAAGAAAAATTCAGGAAAATGGGATAATATGCCAGATTATGGTAAATTTAAATCTGGGTATATAGGATTCCAAGACCATGGTAGTGATCTGTGGTTTAAAAACGTAAAAATCAAAAAATTGTAATTTAAACTTTCAACCACATGAAAAAAAGAGATTTTCTAAAAACATCGGTTGCTTTGGCATCTACAACCATAATTACCTCGCCACTTTTAGCATCAATTTCATCTAAAAAAAATGCTCTTAGAACAGCACATATAGGTGTTGGAGGAATGGGAGCGTCAGATCTCGAGTCAATAGCCTCCCATAAGTCAGTTAATGTAGTAGCACTTTGTGATGTAGACGAAAATAGTCTTAATGAGGCTCAAAAAAAATATCCAGGTGCAAAGTCGTTTAAGGATTATAGGATCATGCTTAAAGAAATGTCGGAAAATATTGATGCTGTAGTTGTTTCGACACCTGATCATACCCATGCACCAGCCTCAATGCTAGCAATGGAGATGAATAAACCTGTTTATTGTCAGAAACCATTAACTCATTTTGTTTCTGAGGCAAGGGCAATGAGAAAAATTGCTGAAGAAAAAAAATTAGTAACTCAAATGGGAATTCAGGTTCATTCATTTTATGACTACAAGTTAGCTACTATTTTAATACAGGCAGGAATTATTGGGAAAGTTCACACAGTTAGAGCTTGGTCACCTAAAAATTGGGGATATGACGGTCCCGAACCATCAGGTAATGACGAAATCCCAAAAAACTTGGATTGGAATCTGTGGCTTGGAACTTCTCCAGACCGACCCTACAAAGACAAATATTATCATCCTGCAAACTGGCGTAAGCTCGTGGATTATGGATGTGGTACACTCGGAGATATGGGAGTTCACATTTTCGATACACCATATAATGCACTAGCTTTAGATGTACCTCTAACAATTAAAAATAAATGCAGAAAACCAAATGGCTACGGCTTTCCGGTAAATAACAGTGTTGAATATACCTTTCCAGCAACTCCTTTCACGGCCAACACATTAAAATGGATTTGGTCTGACGGTCCAGGAGCTCCCTCCAGCAATAAAGAATTGAAGCTGCCTAAACGTGACAAACTTCCTCTCCAAGGGGCAATGTTTATTGGAGAAAAAGGTAGATTACTATTACCTCATTTTATGGAACGTCCACGTCTTATAATAGATAATGAGTACAAAGAAATAGATATTAATAAGTACGATCCTAACGACTCTTTAGGCAATAACAAAAATGATTATGAGAGAGATGCACCAAAACATTATCACCAATTTGTAGATGCTTGTCTAGGAGAAGATAAAGTCTCGGCTCCTTTTTCATATTCCTCTCGATTAACAGAAACTATTCTCTTGGGAGTTATAGCTGGTCGTTTTCCAAATAAAACATTGCATTGGGACAATGAAAAAGCTAAATTCCAAGAGGAAGAAGCTAATCAATATCTTTCTGGAAATTACAGAGATTTCTAAATTTTAATTTCATTCGAAAAATGCTCAGAAGAATAGCTTTGAAAAATATTGCTGTTATAACAGGAAGCACATTCATTCTTCCTTATGGATGTGATTTTGAACCTGAAATGGTTTATTCTAATTTCACTAGTTTTACAAAAAAGCAATTTGATCTTATAGCTTCAATTAGTGAGTTTATCTTACCCAGTGATATAAAGAGTTTTCCCACTCCCGAAAATCGGCTACATTTTATAATGACAATGGCTAATGATTGTTTAGTAAAAAAGGAAAGAAAACTCTTTGAAGAAGGATATGAGTTTTTCCAATTGTCACTTACTTCGGAAAGAAATGAAAGATTTGAAATGTTACAAATAAATCAAAAACAAGAATTCATTTTGGAAGGGTTTGATAATAATAAAACTGAGATAAAGATATTTCTCGACTTTATGAAAGAGTTTTCTATATTACACTTTGAAACTTCTGAAAATTATATGAAAAACTATTTGAATTTTGAATTTATGCCAGGTCGCTATAATGGTAAAGTTCAAGTTTAAAATTTTACTTTGAAAAATACATTTGACACAATAGTTATTGGAGCAGGTATGACTGGGGGCTGGGCTGCTAAGGAATTTACTGAAAAAGGATTTAAGACCTTAGTTTTGGAAAGGGGCCGAAATATTGAACATATATCGGACTATCCCACTTCAAACCTTCAACCTTGGGAACTTAAACATCGAGGTAGATTAACTGCCAGAGAAATCGAAGAAAATCCTGTAGCTAGCCGCTGTTATGCATTCAGAGAAGATTCAAAACATTTTTTTGTAAAAGATAAAGATCATCCTTATAATCAAATAAAACCTTTTGATTGGATCCGTGGTTATCAAGTGGGAGGTAAATCAATCATGTGGGCAAGGCAAGTTCAACGTTGGAGTCCATACGACTTTGAGGGTCCTGCTCGTGATGGTTTTGCTATTGATTGGCCAATACGCTATAAAGACCTAGCTGATTGGTATTCTTATGTCGAACGTTTTGTAGGTGTTAGTGGGAATAAAGATGGTTTGGATATCTTACCAGATGGTGAATTTTTGAGACCTTGGGAGTCAAATATAGTAGAGGAGTATTTTAGTCAGCAGATGAAAAAGTTTTATAAGGACCGCCACGTAATTTATGGGCGTTGCGCTCATTTAACTGAATCTAAACCAATTTTTGTGAAACAAGGACGTGGTTTATGTGCTAGCCGAAATGTATGTCAGAGAGGTTGTACACTTGGAGGTTATTTTAATGCTAATTCTACATTAATTCCTTGGGCTTTAAAAACAGGAAATCTCACCTTAAGACCACACTCGGTGGTTCACTCAATACTTTACGATAATAATAAGCAAAAAGCAACTGGAGTAAAAGTGATTGATTCAATTACAAAAAAAACTCAGGATTATTATGCTAGAGTTATATTTTTAAATGCATCAACCCTAAATACTAATTTAATTTTGTTGAATTCAATATCAACTCGATTTCCAAATGGTTTGGGGAATGATAATGGATTACTTGGAAAATATATTGCTTTTCACAATTACAGAGCTACTATAAGCGCTAAATATGAAGGTTTTCCAAATTATACAGTTGAAGGAGCAAAACCAACAACACATTATGTACCAAGATTTAGAAATGTTCTTAAGCAAGAAACAGACTTCTTAAGGGGTTACGCCGCTGGTTTTCAAGCCTCTCCATCAAGAGAAACAATTAGAGAGGGGATAGGAGATAAATTAAAAAGACAACTTTTAAATACTAAGGAAACAGGGGTATGGAATGTGGGATCGCATATGATGGGAGAAACTATACCTAAAATTTCTAATTACGTAAGTCTGGATCACCAAAAAAAAGACGCTTGGGGAGTTCCACTTCTCAATATTATGGTAGATTATGATAATAATGATGAAAAGATGATCAAAGATTTCTATGAGCAATTTGCAGAAATGTATACGAAAGCCGGTTTTGTTGATATTGAAATTAATGACAATAAGCGTCGTCCAGGTAATGATATTCACGAAATGGGTGGAGTTAGAATGGGTAAAGATCCCAAAACATCTTTATTAAATGCATGGAATCAAATGCATTTTTGTAAAAATGTTTTTGTCACAGATGGCTCATGCATGACTTCTACTTCCACGCAAAATCCTTCATTAACTTTTATGGCAATTACTGCTAGAGCTTCCAATTATGCAATTAAAGAAATTAAAAAAGGAAATATTTAAGAACAAGGCTTAATATTAAAATTTTTAGATTATTTTGATAATTAATTATGATAATGAAAAAAGTTGTAACCTTTGGTGAAATTATGTTACGCTTATCACCACCAGGGTTTCTTAGGTTTTCTCAAGCGAACAGCTTTGACGCGGTGTTTGGAGGTGGTGAATCCAATGTTGCAGTATCACTTGCTAATTACGGGATACCAGTAGAGTTTGTAACTAGACTTCCTAATAATGAAATTGGTAACTCTGCTCTTATGGAAATAAGAAAGCACAATGTTGGAACTCAATTTATTATTCGTGGTGGTGAGAGATTAGGAATTTATTTTTTAGAGACAGGAGCGGTGAACAGATCAAGTAAAGTGATATATGACAGGGCACACTCTTCAATGTATAATATTCAAAAAGGGATGATTGATTGGGAATCAGTTTTTGAAGAAGCTCAGTGGTTTCATTGGACTGGAATTACTCCTGCAATATCAAAAAATGCTGCGGAGGTTTGTTTGGAAGCGTTAGAGACTGCAGACAAAATGGGAATAACAACTTCTGTTGATTTAAATTACAGATCAAAATTATGGAATTATACAAACGAAAGAGAAAAAATAATGACAGAGCTTGTTAGCTATTGTGATATAATTTTAGGCAACGAGGAAGATTCTGAGATGCACTTTGGAATTAAGCCTGAAGGATTAAATGTTATTAAAGAGGGAGATAAAGTAAATGCTGATAAATTTCTTTCAGTATGTCAACAAATGCAAAATAAATTTCCACGAGCAAAAAAGGTAATAATAACATTACGCGGTTCAATATCGGCATCTCATAATAAGTGGTCAGGTATATTATATAATGGTGAGTCTTTGTTTAAAAGCAGAGAATATGAAATAACCCATATAGTTGATAGAGTAGGGGGTGGTGATTCTTTCATGGGTGCTTTAATTTATGGGTTTATTAGTTATCCTAATGATAACCAAAAAGCTATAGATTACGCATCAGCAGCGTCCTGCTTAAAACACACTATTAAAGGAGATTTTAATTTAGTTTCAATACAAGAAATTGAAAAATTAATAAGTGGAGATGCGTCTGGTAGAGTTTCAAGATAATTTATAATTATGGCACAATATTCAAGAATACAGGTAATTAACGAAATGATGGAAACAAGGATGGTTCCCTTGTTTTATCATTCTGATTTTCAAGTTGCAAAAAATATTTTGCAAGCTTGTTACAATGGTGGTGCTCGTTTAATAGAATTTACAAATAGAGGTGATTTTGCGATAGATGTTTTTTCTAAATTGATAAAATATGCTTATAAAGAGTTACCAGGAATGATAGTTGGAATAGGCTCTGTCACTGATTCATCAGCAGCTTCTCAGTATATGCTTCAAGGAGCTAACTTTGTAGTAACTCCTGTTTTAAGAGAAGATATTGCAATTGTATGTAATCGAAGAAAGGTTCTTTGGATTCCAGGTTGTGGCTCACTTTCTGAAATTGTCAAGGCTGAAGAAATGGGATGTGAATTTGTAAAACTTTTTCCTGGTAATATATATGGCCCAGATTTTATTAAATCCATCAAAGCCCCTCAGCCATGGAGCTCTATTATGCCGACAGGAGGAGTTTCAATTGAGCAATCCAATCTATTGGGATGGTTTAAGGCTGGTGCTGATTGTGTCGGATTAGGCTCCAAATTAATATCCAAGGAAATATTAATGAATGAAGACTTTAAAAAACTAGAGAAAAATGTTTTAGACACTCTTGAGTTTATTCAAAAAATAAAGTAATTATAAAACTTTGTTTGACAATAAATTTTCTAAAGGTGCTGAAAACAAAAAAAACCCCTCAATTATGAGGGGCTTTATGAAAATTTTTACTAGGAAACTATTCTGCTTTTTTCATTGCAGCAGCCATAACTCCCGAAGCATCAAAGTAATCTTGTGCTATGTGAATTTGTCCTTTTCCATTAAAATCAAATGAGTGATACGCATTTGTTTTAATAACATTACCTGTCATCGTGTTTTTTGCAGTCCAAACCCCATAGGTCCTAACACTGCCATTTAAAACTCCCAAAGAATCGGTCCCTGGTAGCCATACGTTTGCTTCATATGTAATATCATCAAAATTATCCATCCAAGCTTTGGTATTAGCTATAAACCCATCATATTTAACTGGACTTACACCATGAAAAGGTGGATAATGAGTGATCCCTGGACATATAAGAGGTTTTTGGGCCTCCATATCTTCAGTTTTAAAAAGCTCAAAAAACTTTTGAGCAGTAGCAAGGTTATTTGCGTAAAGAGCACTTGTGTCTGGAGCTGAACTTTCAGCCTTTTGATCACATGAAACGAATGATACAACAATTGCTATTAAAAATGTTATTTTTTTCATAAATAAAAAGCTTTTAAAATTGAGTTACTTAAATTAAGATTTTTTTTAATTGATTCCTAACTAAAAAAATCTACTCACAATGATTTCATATATCCACCATCAATAGGAATACTTGTTCCTGTAATGTAATCTGACTTATCTGAGGCTAAAAAACAAACTAAATTTGCATATTCCTCTGGTTTTCCAAAACGCTTCATAGGAATCGTTTCCTTAATTGTATCCTCAATTTTTGAGATTTTCACTCCTAATTTTTCAGCTTTTTTGAAGTTTAATTGCTTTAGTCTTTCAGTGTTAAAATAACCAGTTAGTACATTGTTTATAGTAATATTAGATTTTGCAATGTCAACTGAAATAGTTTTAGACCAAGTTACTAATGCAGAACGCAGACTATTAGAAAGTACAAGATAGTTAAGAGGTTCTTTTACAGAAATTGAAGCTACATTAATAATTCTTCCCCATTTTTTATCCTTCATATTTGATAAGGCTAATAGACTAGTTTTAACCGCACATTTAAAAAGAAGATCAAAGGCCGATTGATAATCATCAATTGACTTTTCCAAAGCGTCTCCTGCTGCCGGTCCTTGTGTATTGTTGACTAGAATATCAATATGATTTGTTTCAAAAAAAGATTTTATTCTTTTTGAGAAATGACTGTAATTTGAAAAATCAACTTCTAAAAATTTATGTTTTTGGTTTTTAGATTTATCTAATTCATTAACGACTTTTTCTAGATTTGATTTATTTCTAGCCATTAAACAAATACTAGCCCCTGATTCGGCAAGTCTAGTAGCAATAGCCTTACCTATACCATTAGTGCTCCCACCAACTAATGCGAATTTTCCTGTCAAATCAATTTCCATAAGCTACTTATATTCATTTCTAGCAGGGCTAAAAACATCCATCAAAAGGCAAGAAGTTAATGCTTTACCAGAATGTTTACAATTTGAAGGAATATGAACAATATCTCCAGGACTATAAACTTTTGTTGCACCATTAAGTGTAAATTCAAATTCCCCCTTTTGAACGTACATCATTTGTTCGTGTGGGTGATGGTGTTCAGGGACTATGGCTCCTTTTTTAACTGTCCAAAATGCCCATGTTATTTGATTACCGTGGACCATTTTTCCATGAAAACCAGGTATTAACTCTTTACTATCAAGTGACTTGAGATTCATTTTTAGGGAAGCTAGATATTTATAATGTTTTAATATACAAAATTATGCGACCAAAGTCTAGTGATGCTTTGCACTATAGAAAATTCATCTAGTTACATTTTTACATATACATCTCCGTTTTTAATAAACTCAGTAAAATCAGAGTTGAATCTGAGTATCTCAACATTAGTTCTAGATTCAATGGATCTTTCTGAAAGGTCTACTGTAGAGCATGTTATGTAGTTATTAATAAATTGATATGTCTGTTGAGGTGCTAAAAGATCTGTGGAAAGGTTTGACCAGTTAAAGCCAATTTCAGAGCGTAAGTAACAAGGGTCGTTATATGATCCTTCATCTCCTTGAGCTTCAGATATTTCGCCTTCACTAAAAACTGCTTTTCCCGTCCCATCATTATTAAATGAAAAAATTATCGATGCATACCAGAACTGATCGTTTATTGTTGTTGTTATCCTAAATTGCCATTTGCCAAGGATAGGGTCTTCAATTAATTTATCTTTTGTACATCCAAGGAAACTTAAAAAAATGATTAAAAAAATGAGTTTTTTCAAACTGAATATTTTAGGTATATAAAAAAACAAAAATTAAATAAAATGGATATTACCACAAATTAATAGAATAAAATTTTTAAAAAAACAAACATAAATAAAAGCAATAATTATAGGCTAATCGATTCTTTAATTATTATAGCTAATAAACCTATAACTTGACGAAATGAAAAAAACACTTGACTTTAAATCAAAATATGTAAAAAGGGATGCATTAATACATCCCCATTATAAATTATGTGACCTCGGCAGGATTCAAACCTGCAACCTCTTGAGCCGTAATCAAGTGCACTATTCAGTTATGCTACGAGGCCTTTCACATTAATTTTTAAGTTTTATTTCTAATATTTTTCTATAGTATAAATATAGGTATGATTTATAAAAATATTCCTAAACGATTTTAGAATTATAATTTCCTTTTTAACAAAAAAAATAAAATGTTCAAAAACTTAAATGTAAATTGCACTGGTTTTATATGGAATTCTTGGCAATTGTTTTAGGTTTATTCTTTCTCATTAAAGGAGGAGAGTTTCTTTTTAATGGATCGTTATCAGCATCAATAAAGTTACAAATACCTAGGTTTATTGTTGGATTAACTATAGTTTCTTTTGCTACTTCCGCACCTGAATTAGTCGTAAGTGTCCAATCTGCATTTAAAGGATTTCCTGATTTAGCTCTTGGAAATATCGTAGGCTCAAATGTTGCCAACCTTGCTTTAGTTTTAGGTATAGTCGCAATTATTACTCCTATAAAAATTGAAAAAGTATTTTATAAATACGATTGGCCAATTATGATTGTTGTCACGTTGTTGTTTTATTTTTTAATAAAAACTAATGATAACCTATCTCGAATTGAAGGTGTAGTTTTTATAATATTTCTTATGGCCTACTTGATTTTTTTAGTTTTCTATCAAAAAAGTAGAATAACTCAAGATGAGTTTTTTGATGATGATAAAACCACTAGTTATGTTAAAATATTTTATTTGATTGTTGTAGGAGGTTTTTTATTATGGCTTGGATCTGAAGTACTAATTAAAGGGGCTGTAAGTTTAGCAACTAAACTTGGTGTAAGTGAAAGAATAGTTAGTGTATCAATAATCGCTTTTGGTACAAGTATTCCAGAGTTATCGACTTCTATTATTGCAATAATAAATAAAGAGCATAATATTTCCGTTGGGAATCTTATTGGTTCAAACATTTTTGATATGATTGGTGTTATTGGTATAACAAGTATTTTATCACCTATATATATATCAGACAAAGGATTGATCAACAGCGATCTAGTTTGGATGGTATCTTTAGCATTTTTGATTTTACCACTGGTATTTTTTCCAAATAAAATGAGGTTTGGTAGGTCTGAAGGTGTTATACTAATAACATTTTACGTTTTTTTTATAAGTAGATTATTTTAAAAAAAAACCCTCTGTTTACAGAGGGCATTTTTTTAGGCGGACTTCACGGTTTTTATAATACGTGCCGCAATTTTATAAGGATCTCCGTTTGAGGCTGGTCTTCTGTCTTCTAGCCATCCTTTCCATCCATTTTCAACAGTCATTATAGGTATTCTTATTGATGCTCCGCGATCAGAGATACCATAACTAAATTGATCAATTGATTGTGTTTCATGCTCTCCAGTCAAACGCTGGTCATTAAATGCACCGTATACATCAATATGTTCTTTAACAACAGGCCTGAAGGCTTCACAAATTTTATCATAAGTTTCTTTAGATCCGCATGTTCTTAGAGTATTATTTGAAAAATTTGCATGCATCCCGGAGCCGTTCCAATCCGTATCTCCAAGAGGTTTAGGATGATATTCAATCGCCAATCCATAATTCTCAGCTGTTCTTTCTAATAAGTATCTAGCAACCCACATCTCATCCCCAGCTTGTTTTGCTCCTTTAGCAAATGTTTGGAATTCCCATTGGCCAGCAGCTACTTCAGCATTAGTACCCTCAACGTTTATTCCAGCTTCAAGACAAATATCTAAATGCTCATCCATAATATCTCTTCCAAAAGCATTTTTTCCTCCTACAGAACAATAAAATTGCCCTTGTGGTGTTTGATCTTTTGGAAATCCTAGTGGCAAATTTGTTTCAGGATCCCATAAGAAATATTCTTGTTCAAAACCGAACCAAAAATCATTATCATCATCGTCTATTGTGGCCCTCCCATTCGATTCGTGTGGACTCCCGTCTGCATTTAAAACTTCTGTCATAACTAGAAATGCGTTTTTTCTTACTGGATCAGGGTAGCAAGCAACTGGCTTAAGAAGGCAATCAGATGAACCTCCTTCAGCTTGTCGTGTTGAACTACCATCAAATGACCACATAGGACAGTCTTTTAGTTTACCACCGAAGTTTTCAACTACTTTCGTTTTACTTCTAAGATTAGCTGTCGGTAGATATCCATCTAACCAGATATATTCTAATTTTGTTTTGCTCATAATTATTTTAAATTTTAACCTAAAATAACTTATTCTTTTTAGCTCAATAAAAATTATCATATAAATAAGTTAACAATGCTTAATTTTTATTAACCCGCCATTTTTTATATCAAAAAATTTAATAATTATCAGTCTTATTAAGAAAACACAGAAAAAAATATAAAAATAATAGTAAGTATATTGAACAATATAGTAGAATTGTAAAAGCAACCTGAAATATTATAATTGAATTTAGAATGGATGAATATTGGAGATTCTTATTTCAAATTATCATGATAAAATGAAACATAGTTCTATTTAATATCTAAACAAAACTTACTTTTGTAAAAAATTTCTATGTCACAGCGTTACATAAAAAGAGGTGTTTCAGCCCAAAAAGAAGATGTACATAATGCTATCAGAAATATAGATAGGGGACTTTATCCCAAAGCATTTTGTAAAATTATACCCGACATATTAACTTCAAGTAAGGATCATGCACTAGTAATGCATGCAGATGGAGCAGGCACAAAGTCTTCTTTAGCATATTTGTACTGGAGAGAAACAGGTGATATTTCTGTGTGGAAAGGTGTTGCTCAAGATGCTTTGGTTATGAATATTGACGATCTACTTTGTGTTGGTGTGACAAAAAACATAATATTTTCCTCTACAATTGGAAGAAATAAAAATCTAATACCAAGTGAAGTTATTTCAGAAATTATTAGTGGTACTGAGGAGTTAGTAAGCGATCTGAGAAATTTTGGAATAACAATTTTTACCACCGGCGGCGAAACTGCAGACGTCGGAGATTTAGTAAGAACAATAATTGTTGATTCCACAGTGGCTTCAAGAATTTCTCGACACGAAATTATTGATAATTCAAATATTAAACCTGGATGTTTGATAGTAGGACTTTCGTCTTTTGGTCAGTCAACTTATGAAAGTAAATACAATTCTGGAATAGGCAGCAATGGACTTACTTCAGCAAGACATGATATATTTACTAAAATTTTAGCAAAAAAATATCCTGAAAGCTTTGATCCAAAAGTACCTGAAAAATTAGTTTATTCAGGATCACGTTTTCTTACAGAAAAAATTGATGGATTAAAACTTGATATCGGAAGTCTTGTGCTATCACCTACAAGAACTTATGCGCCTGTAATACAAAAAATATTTGAAGAGATTCCAAAATCGTCAATACATGGAATTATACATTGTACTGGTGGTGCTCAAACTAAAATTTTACATTTTATAGATAATCTACATATTGTTAAAGATAATTTGTTTAAACCACCAACAATTTTTGATTTAATTCAAAGAGAGTCAGGAGCATCACCTAAAGAAATGTATCAGGTTTTTAATATGGGACATCGTATGGAATTGTACGTGGAACCGTCAATCGCCGAAGATATAATAGAAATATCAAAAAATTTTTCTGTTGATGCTCAAGTAATTGGACGTGTAGAATCTTCAAAAAATAAAAAACTAACCTTAGATACCGTTTATGGAACTATTACGTACTAATTTTAAGGAAAAATTTTTATTGTGCAGTTTTTTATTGTGGTCTTCGTTATCTTTTAGTCAAGGGGAGGATTTATTCAATTCTCTACGACAAGAAACAGTAAAAGATGAGTCACTAATACCTAACAGGATGATTTTTACGCAAAGAGCACTTTGGGGTAATAATGGTTTAATGAGAAAACTAGGTATTTTTCCATTAAATGTTGAGCAAAGGGAAAAAGAATTAAAACTTAGAAGATCGATGCTTAAAATACATCAAATTATTGGTTATTTAACTTTTGCTGGGATGTTGACCCAGGGATTTTTAGGAGGCAAACTTTATAATAATTGGGAAAGAGGCTTATACAAAACACATAAAACTGTGGGTAATTTAACATCTATTAGTTATTTCACTGGTGCTGGATTATCATTATTTGCCCCTCCTCCTCTGACAAATAAAAAAAGAAAAGGTTTGAGTTCAATAAAAGCCCACAAATATCTTGCATCTGTTCATTTTTCAGCGATGTT
>CETK01026659.1_pt1 | contig 25563 bp, 20 predicted proteins | sample 361431 | NCBI WGS metagenome assembly CETK01 (sample SAMEA2622452, study PRJEB7988) | marine metagenome | biome: marine biome (ENVO:00000447); feature: surface water layer (ENVO:00002042); material: "saline water (ENVO:00002010), including plankton (ENVO:xxxxxxxx)" | depth 5 m | reverse complement strand
GAAAATGATAAACCCTCATTGACCTTCAATAAAGGAATAAATATCCTCACTTGGACAGTTTCAGACAATGCGAGCAATACCACTACTGTGACGCAAACAATTACAGTTTTTGATGTTGAAAATCCAGTTTTAACAATCCCAGCAGATATTATTTCAGCAAATTGTTCTTTAACTATTGGTGTAGCATCTGCAATAGACAATTGTGGGGTTGTTACACCAACTAACAATGCTCCATTAACATTTCCTATTGGAATAACCCCTGTTATTTGGTCAGTTACAGATTCTTCAGGCAATACGGTATCTGCGACTCAACTGATTACTGTATCTGATACAATTGCACCACTAATTTCACCTCCAGCAGATGTTGTGGTGTCTACAGATATAAATTCATGTGAAGCAACAGGAGTTGTTTTAGGCAATCCAACTACGTCTGATAATTGTTCAGTTGGCAGTGTCTCTAATAATGCCCCAAATATATATCCTATTGGAACAACAACCGTTACCTGGAGTGTTTCGGATTTAGCAAGTAATACTTCAGTTTCCTTTCAGCGCGTCACAGTTGAAGATAATATTTCACCGAGTATCACACCACCACCGAATATAAGTTCAAATTCTTGTGTTATAATTCTTGGAATACCAACAGTTAGCGATAATTGTTCATTTACGTTTTCAAATGATGCGCCTGATTCCTTTCCAACAGGAACAACCACAATTACATGGACGGCGAGTGACACATTCGGAAATACTGTCACTGCAACTCAGCTTGTTACATTCAATGATACTACACAACCCACTATAAATATTCAAAGTGATAATATAACTGTTAATTCTGATGCCAGTTCTTGTTTTGCAACAAATGTTAATTTAGGATCAATTTTAATTAATGACGATTGTGGAATATTAAACTCATCAAATGATGCACCTCTGCAGTTCCCTATTGGTAGGACATTTGTTACATATAGTGTTACAGATATTAATGGAAATTCTTCTTCAAAAATTCAAAGTGTAACAGTTCTTGATAATGAGCCTCCAGTTGTTAGAGCAAGGGACTTAGTCGTTTCCTTGGATTCCCAGGGTAATCTAAATATTCCTTACGAGCTAATTGATAATGGAAGTACTGACAATTGTAATATCCAATCCTATGATCTCAAATTTAAAACTTCAGGATTAGTAATATCTGAAAACCAACCCATTATAGAAGAAATACGGCAAAAACAATTTCAAATTGGCTCGACTTCAAAAAGCAAACAAAAAAAACAAAATTTTTTAAAACTAATTTGCGATAATTTAGGACTTAAAGAAATTGAATTTTCTGTAACCGATACATCTGGAAACAAAGCCTCAGCTACAGTAAATATTTTTATTTCTGATAACTTAAATATTTGTGGTAATTCAACTAATCCTCCAGCTGGATCTGCTTCCCCAACAATTGATTCTGACGGAGATGGGTTTGATGATGAGATAGATGCATTTCCATTTGATCCTAATGAATGGACTGATACAGACAATGACGGAATTGGTAATAACTCGGATGATGACGACGACAATGACGGTTTTTCAGATGAATTAGAGGATGATGTTGGAACAAATAGCCTTGATGAAGATGATTTTCCCATTGATACAGATCTGGATCTAGTTATAGATTATTTTGATAATGACGACGACAATGACGGACAAAGTGATGAAAATGAAATTATTTGTGGAACAGATCCACTTGATTATAAGGAAATACCAATTGATACAGATAGTGACGGTATTCCAGATTGTTTAGATGATGATGACGATGGAGATGGTTATAATGATGATATAGAATCTTTTTTCAATACCGATAAATTAGATGTAAATGAATTTCCAAATCTTGATGAAGATGGAGATGGAATATTTTACTCCACAGATTATAATCTAATAGTAAATGATAATTGTCCTAATATTTCAAACGCGGATCAATTAGACATTGATCAAGATGGAGTGGGAGATTTATGTGACAATTGTCCTAAAGAGCCCAATTTATTACAAGAAAATCACGATAAAGATAAATTTGGTGATTTGTGTGATATTGATGATGATAATGACGGCCAGACCGATTTACATGAGATAGAATGCGGTTCAGATCCTAAGGACGAAAATTCTTTAAGTCCTGATTTTGACGGTGACGGAATTCCAGATTGCCAAGACTCTGATATAGACAATGATGAAGTTCCAGATATCATTGATCCAAATTCATACAATTTCGATGAATTTTTGGTAAGTGAGTTTATTTCAGATAATGGAGACGGTATAAATGATGTATTTAAAATTGTCAAAATAATAAATTACCCGAATAATTCACTTGTAATTTATTCTAGATCTGGGGTTATGATTTATAATAAAATAAATTATCAAAATACTTGGCCATCAGATCAAGATGAGAAGGTTCCTGAGGGAAGTTATTTTTACTCTTTAGATTTAGAGAATGATGGTTTAATTGACAAAAGGGGATGGATTTATCTAACTCGTTAAATGCTTTTTAATGTTTTCTCAATAAGTTTACGGGTTAAAAGTGCTCCTTGATTTCTTGAAATTCCATCACCAAAAAATTCTACACCGGCAAAAATAAAATTAGGGGATTTACTTAAGATTTTAAACATTCTTTTATAATCCGTAGTAGTTTCATTACCTTCACTATCAAACTTTTCAGATTTTGCACTAATGGCCATTATGTAGGGGCTAAGTAATTCAATTCCTTTGTATGGGTCTGGATAGAAAGTATCTGGATTTCTATTAAGAGTCCAATTTGTGAAATCTCCTAATATTCCTAAGTTGTCAAATTTAATACCTTCCATAAGTGAAATCATCCAGATCGGGTAAGAAGAATAACCGTTATGATTTTCAATCAAAAGTATTATACCCTTTGATTTTGCATAATTTACTAATTCCCCAACACCTTCTATTGCATATTTTAGTTTTTCGTCATGCGATATAGTTATATATTCACCACAAACGTTACGAACAGCCTTACAATTCAAATCTGCAGCAACATCGATCCAATATTTGTAAATTTCAAGTGACTTTTTTCGTTTTGATAAGTCTTTATCCGCAATATCACCGCTTCCGCCAGTTAGCATAACAGCACTCTTTACTCTAGCCGAATCGATTGATTTATTCAACTTATTGATATAACTTGGTTTTAATTTTGTTGGGAAATGACCCATCTCAAGATCTATATAATCAAACCCTAAAGACTTGGCTACACCAGGAAATTCGAGTAATTCTATATCAAGAGGATCATTGCTTTCGTATCCTGAGCGTATTATTGACCAAGGTGTCAAAGAAATTTTTACATGGTCTAGGTTTTTGTAAGGCGAATTATTAAAGTTAAAGGACGAAATACCAAGAATTCCCAAGGCCCCACTATTTAAAAAACTTCTCCTTTTCACTTTTATTTTACTAAAATTTTGCTATTTCTTGATCCATCCAAGATGACCTAGCTGTAATCCATTCTTTTAGGTATGTAATTTCTTCTGAATGTCTATTACCAATAAAATTATTTGGCCAAATGTAGGTACCCAGTATTAGCCATTTGCCAAAATTCTGAGTTATCGCATCGCTATCTTCTAACTCACCAACTAGTTCATCAACAATACCCATTATATTTGAATCAGATAATTCATTTAATCTTAAAGACGTCCATCTTTCCTCAAGGGCACTGGTAAAGTATGGGTCTTGCATTAATCTGTTCCACCAAAATGGAACTAGCATACCGTCTGCAGGGCAGGCCTCATTAAATTGATATGCCCAACCATTAGTTAATCCACCTTCACAATAATCTGCATTACCAAATGCGATATTAAAGTCCCAAATGGGACCCATTTTTAATTTGTCATTGATGTCTTTATGCATAAAAGTACTAATCCTATAGGCATCAACATTTTTTGTAATCTCATTCAGAATAAAAAAATCGATAAAACTATCAACATCAATGTATTTTTTATAGCCTTCAGAATCACTAGTAAAGTTTTCTGACGCCATGGCATCTTCAAAACCTCTCATGTAACCTTGAATATAATTTTTTTGTTCATCGGATATATCTCTATTTTTTGGATATTCATATAAAAAATGAACATTTTTATTAATCCCTTTTACACCATCTTTGGTATATTCTGACATAAAAGCTATATCCTCATTTAAATTATCCCCATCTCCTGTTATTTTATCAATTTTGATAATATATCCACCGCTAATATCATCTGATCTATTTTTGCTAATATCAACTCTGTTTTTATCTCTTTTAATTTTTTCCATCAGAACATATAAACCTAGAAATTCATCATTAATCTGTAGGTTGTAAAAACTTGTTTTTGTAGCGTATCTCCCTAGGAGATTTGAAAGTCTATAAATCAAAACATTTCGAATCAATGATTTATCACTAAATGGTCCATAAAGAATCCAATCCTCTTCTTCTGGATAACCAGCTAACGAAACATCTAAATCTTCACCTGATTCGTCCCATGTTTCAAAGCCATAAGATTTTTTTGGAAAATATTGTGAGGATGAGCCTCTTATTTCAATCCCTATATTATGTTCCTCAATTAAATTGCTACCTTGAAAAATTTGAAAGAAGCCACTGATTTTAGGCTCATCAACAATCTCTTTACCATATGTATTAATTTTTATCAATTTTAATGGGGTCTTCTCTACCGTGGTCTCATCTTCAACGAAATCATTAAGAAATTGAGTATTTTGATTGTCTTCATCCCAAGAACTGCAAGTTATCAGAAGAATAAAAATAAGTGATAAAGAAATATATCTCATTAAATTGAAATTTGATTATATGCTAATTTATCGAATAAATTTTTTAGTGGAATCTTTCAGAAATAAATTCTAGAACAGATGGAAGCGCAGAACGCCAATAATCCCAATTATGGTCACCGTCTCTTATACGAAATTCGTGATTGACACCTTTTTCTCGCATTTTGATGTGCATTAAAACATTATTTTTATATAAATAATCGTCATCTCCACAATCTATATACCATCTAACCGAATTCAGTATTTTCTGGTCAATTTGATCAATTAGATAAAGAGGATTATTTTTTTTCTTAAACTTTTCAAAATCACTTTTATTAAAATTCGACTTGCTATATCCCCAATAGATTTGATAAGAATGATCGTCCATTTGCTCTACACTCTGAGGCCCTAATGAAGCACTCAAAGGGGCAGCAGAAGAAAATAAGTCAGGGCGCCGAAGGGCATATAAAAAACTACCTCCTCCACCCATGGAAAGCCCGCAGATGGCTCTGTATCTTTTATCTTTTCTTATTCTATATTGATTTTCAACAAAAGGGATAAATTCTTCGAAAAAAAAATCTTCGTAATTCCATTTGCCTGACATTGCATTTGTATAACCGAATTGTCCAGTCCCGGCGTCAGGCATAATTATAATCATAGATGTGGCAATTCCTGAGTTAATTGCTTTATCAGCAGTATGAAGTACTTCTCCAAACTGTATCCATGCACTTTGATTGTCTCCTAAGCCATGTAGTAAATATAAAACTGGATAACTTCGATTAGAACTTTCATAATCGGGAGGAAGATATACAGCAAACTTTCGATCACCTTTTAGGATTTTACTATTTAAAACAAGTTCATCAATTACTTTTCCAGTTTGTCCAAATACAATTGGGTATGAAAAAAATAAAAGGGAAATAAGATAAAATGATTTCATTTTTTAGTACGGTCTAGATTGAAAATTACAAAAAAATCATATTAAATTTATTAAGCTAAAATAATTACAGCTCTTTCTTTCAAAATTTCAATCATTTAAAAAAATCTATATGTACTTTTTTTTAAAACAAAATAAAATATTTCCTTACAGCTTTTTTCTATTGTTATTTTTCCAGCTAATATCTGGGCAAAAAAAAATAAGGGTCATCTCATATAACATCAGATATGAAAATTTTGATGATGGGAAAAATCAATGGGACCTTAGGAAGGAAGCTCTAATCAATTATTTAAAAGATAAATCCCCTGGTATTGTTGGCATGCAAGAGGTTTTACACAGTCAGCTTTTAGACCTAAATCTTTCTCTATCTGAATATTCGTTTGTTGGTATAGGAAGAGAGGATGGAAAAAAAAAGGGTGAGTTCTGCCCAATTTTTTTTAATACATACAGATTTGAATTGATTGAAAGTGACACTTTTTGGTTATCTGAAACGCCAGAAAAAATATCTGTAGGATGGGATGCTGCATTAGAAAGAATTTGTACATATGCAAGATTCAAAGATCTTGAAAACAATAAAGAGTTTTGGATATTTAACACACATTTTGATCACATTGGTGTTAAGGCAAGAAGTAAATCAGTTAAAATAATTCTAAAAAAAATTAGAAAAATCAACAAAGAAAAAATACCAATTTTACTCACAGGAGATTTTAATTTGACTCCTGAAAAAAAACCTATAAAAATGCTTCAAGGATTTTTTCAAGATATTTTAGCTGATCTAAATATTAAAGATCCAAAATACGGTACGTTTAATGGATTTAAAACTCTAGTTGATTACCCTCAAAGAATTGACTATATATTTCAAAAGGGATTTAAAGTTTTAAACGCCGAACACCTTTGGATCAAAACCCCAGAAGACTTGTGGGCTTCAGATCATCACCCCGTTTACTTAGAGTGCTTGTTCAAATAATTCTATTTAATTTAAATAAAACTTCTTTATATTAGTTAATAAATAATTAGATTATGAAAGGTTTGATACCAATATTATTTTTGTTTTTTGTGTTCAATTTCTCAAGTGCTCAAAATTTCAAAGGACTTGATAAAAGTCCTTTAGATATGGCTGAATACCCTGCCAGGGGGGGGAATACTTTAGCTAGAATATTATATGGAAGACCACAGCTTAAAGGAAGAGATATAACTAGACTTGTTCCCGAAGGTCAACTATGGAGATTTGGTGCCAATGAGGCAACCGAATTGACATTATACACTCCGATGAAGTTAGATAACAAGCAAATTGATGCTGGTTCCTACACAATGTATGCTATTCCTAGAAATGATCAGATAACTATTATTATCAATTCAGCAACTCATGTTTGGGGAGCTTTTAGCTATGATAAAAAGATGGATGTGATTAGGGTAACTGTACCTTTGAGACAAGTAAGCCAATATCTTGAAGCTTTTTCTATGAATTTTCAAAAAAGCAATGCGGGTATCGATCTTCATTTTGGATGGGGTAATTACAGAGGAACGCTTCTCTTTTCAAAATGAAATTACATCTAATTCAGCACATTCTCCAAAGCTTTTTCAAGCAACGGCTCTAAAACACGATATCCTTTCTCTGTTAGATGTACGCCATCGTTTGAATATTCTTTAATGATTCCATTATTACCATCATTTAATACTTTAAAATAGTCCAAATAATAAGCACCGCTTTTTTTTGCAAAATCCTTAATCATAGAATTTAATATTGGGATTTTTATATTTGGTTCTTTACCAGGACTCCATGGATAGTCATACGCGGGCAAAATTGAGCACAAAATTACTTCCACACCATTTGACTGTGCAATTTCAGTCATTGATTTTAAGTTATTTACAATCATTTTTAATGTAACAGGTCCAGTGTTGCCAGCAATGTCATTTGTTCCAGCCAAAATTACAACAGCATCTGCATTAATGTCGATAACGTCTGCTCTAAATCTTACTAACATTTGCGGAGTAGTTTGACCACTTATGCCTCTATTGACATAATTTTTATCCTTAAAAAAATTTGGATTGGTTTGTAACCAGCCAATAGTGATTGAATTACCCATAAATACTATTCGATTTTTATTTTTTTTCATTTTAGGAAGTTTATCGTTGAGTTTTTCAAATTCTTTAAAATTTGCCCAATCCAGAGGATTAGGATCCTGAGCTAATGAACCTATAAATTGAAAAATAATAATTATTAAAGTGAGTATTCTAAGTCGAATTTTCATTTATTGTGTTTAAAATAAAATTAATAAAATTTGTTATCTTGATTAGGACAATTAAAACGAAATCTATGAATTGTTAAACCAACATTATATCACTAATGAAAAAAATTATTTTTAAAATTCTATTTCCGATTGTTTTTCTTAGCCCCCACCTAAAGGCTCAAAAATACATCCCTACTGCAGAAAATTTAGAAGCACGCGAATGGTTTCAAAACGCTCGTTTTGGACTTTTTATTCATTGGGGGGTCTATAGTATTTTGGCTGATGGTGAGTGGGTTATGAATAATCAAAATATAAGTATTTCAGAATACGAAAAACTGCCTTCTTTCTTTAATCCAATTGATTTTGATCCTGTCGAGTGGGTTTCAATGGTAAAAGAAGCAGGAATGAAATACATAACAATTACTAGTCGTCATCATGACGGGTTCTCCATGTTTGACACTAAAATGAGTGATTACAATATAGTACAAAAAACACCCTATGGCAAAGATATTATTAAGCTTTTAGCTGCGGAATGCAGAAAACAGGGAATCAAATTATTTTTTTATTATTCTTTACTTGATTGGAATAGGGATGATTATTTCCCAAGAGGAAGAACTGGTAAGGGTATAGCTGGAAGAGGCATAGGGAAATGGGAAACCTACATTAAATTTATGAAAGGTCAAATTAGAGAATTGTTAACGCAATATGGCAAAATTGGAGGTATATGGTTTGATGGACATTGGGATCAAAAAGAATTGGATGGTGTAAAGTTTGGGAAAAGTAAAGTTAATTGGCACTATGACGAAATATATGGATTGATTCACGAATTACAGCCACAAGCATTAATTGGAAATAATCATCACATAGGTGTAATAAATGGAGAAGACTTTCAAATGTTTGAAAAAGATCTTCCAGGGAAAAATACTACTGGTTTTGGAACCCCAGAAGACCAAATAGGAAGTCTACCACTGGAAGTATGTGAAACCATAAATGGCTCATGGGGATTTAATCTTCAAGACCGTAGGCATAAGTCCAACAAAGAACTAATTCACTATTTAGTTAAAGCCGCAGGTTATGGGAGCAATTTACTATTGAATGTCGGTCCAATGCCAAATGGAAAAATTCAATCAGAACATAAAGCCTCTTTAAAAGCGATAGGACAATGGTTAAATGAAAATGGTAATACAATATATCAAACAAGAAAGGGTCCAATTATGCCAAATGATAACTTTGTAACAACCCAAAAGGATAAAAGTATTTATCTACATGTTTTAAATCCTGATTTAAAAATTTTACAAATGAGTAAACTGGAAAGTCAAATTAAGTCAGTTAAACTTGTTAATTCCAAGAAAAGTTTAAATTTCAGAAACGATAGATATGGTTTTATTGTCGATATGGGTAATAATCAATTAGATCCTGTAGATACAATTATTGAAATTCAAATTCAGTAGATCAAAAATTTAAATTCCAATTAATTTTTAAATGAGCAACTTATATTCAATCTTAAAATTCTTAATTCTTATTTTTTTCATTGGGATATTCTCAAAATGCGAAAAAAAAGAAAACATTATTAGTCCTGTTCAACCTCTTCCAAACTCAAATCAGGTTACTTGGCAAAAAATGGAATACTACGCTTTTATTCATTTCAATATGAATACTTTCACAAATAAAGAATGGGGTTATGGAGATGAAAAGCCGATCCAATTCAGCCCCTCTCAGCTAGATACAGGGCAATGGGCAAAAGTTATAAAGGAAGCTGGAATGAAAGGTATCATAATAACTGCAAAGCATCACGATGGATTTGCACTTTGGCCGAGTAAATACACGGATCATTCGGTAAAAAATTCTTTTTGGCGTGATGGGAAAGGAGATTTGATAGACGAGTTATCCAAGTCCTGTAAAGATTATGGATTAAAACTAGGGATTTATATTTCTCCGTGGGATCGAAATCACCCTGACTATGGGAAACCTGAGTATGTGACATATTTTAGAAATCAATTACGTGAATTACTAACTCAATATGGTGACATTTTTGAAGTATGGTTTGATGGCGCTAATGGTGGAGATGGTTATTATGGTGGAGCTAATGAGGTAAGGAAAGTAGATAAAAAAACATATTATGATTGGCCTAAAACCATTAAGATTGTAAGAGACTTGCAACCTAAAGCTGTAATATTTAGTGATGCAGGACCAGATATTCGTTGGGTCGGTAATGAAAAGGGATATGCTAATGAAACCACATGGTCCCCCATCTATAGGGATAGTCTATATCCTGGAATGCCAAACTTTAATGATTTTTCGTCAGGTCAAGAAAATGGTACCCATTGGGTTCCAACAGAAACAGATGTTTCTATTCGCCCCGGTTGGTATTACCATCCGGAAGAGGATAGTAAAGTCAAATCTTTATCCAAATTGGTTGATATTTATTTCAATTCTGTAGGGCTCAACAGTTCTTTACTCCTTAATTTGCCTGTTGATAAACGCGGCTTAATACATGAAAATGAAATTGAAAATTTAAATCAACTTTCGGATTATTTAGATCAGACTTTTTCACAAAACTATGTTTACAAACAAAATATCGGGGCATCATCATCGGTTAAGGGATTTGAAAAAATGAACCTCATCGATGGAAACCTTGAAACTTACTGGGTCTCAAGGCCAGATGATGAAAAACCAAACTTTACTTTAAATTTTGAATCTCCGTTAGAGGCAAATACTTTTATGGTTCAAGAGTATATTCAACTCGGCCAACGGATTCAGGCATTCACTTTTGAAATAATGTCCAATGGGAAATGGGAAAAAGTTTGCGAAGGAACCACAATAGGCAATAAAAGGCTCATCCGCTTTAAATCAAAAAGGATAGATGCTATTAGATTTTCAGTCTCTAAGTTTAAAAAACAAGTAGTTTTAAATAATATTGGCCTTTATAGAGCTCCTGAAATAAATTAGATTAGTCTAAATACTAATTTTAGCCCATCAGTGACTGTACCTTCATTGCTAAGCCCATATCGCCAGTAATTTTTATTTCTCCACTCATAACAGCCATCATAGGGTTTAATTCTCCATCACGCAGTTTTCTCAAGACTTCAGCTGTGAGGCTTATCGTGCAATCTGCTTCTTCATCTGATGCTTTTACAATATTGGTATTTGAGGCGCCGTCTATAAGAATTCCAACACCATCTACTTTGAATTTAAGCTTTCCTCCAATCGGTTCGGATGTTGATGCCCTTTTTTCGAATTGGGCGATCATTTTTTCTAGACTCATTTTTATTTAATTTCCTTAAAAGTAAAAATAAAAAGTGACACGGTGTCATATTTTTTATTTAGATTAGTTGATTAAATGTAATAATGTGAAGTATCGCCTAAAAAAAGCAGTAGTCCTAGGTTCAGGAGTAATGGGTTCAGGAATAGCCTGTCATTTGGCAAATGTTGGTATGGAAGTTTTAATGTTAGATATTTTACCAAGCAATAAAAAACAATTTAAATTTTCTCGTAATTCAGTTGCAAGCAATGCGCTGCAAAACGCTTTAAAATCGAAGCCAGCTCCTCTTTATAATAAGAATTTTGCTTCTCGAATAAAAATTGGAAATTTCGAAGATGATTTTGAGAAAGTAGCTGACGCAGACTGGATTATTGAAGTTGTTATAGAGCGTCTGGACATAAAAAAGGAAATTTTAAAAAAAGTTGACCAGTATCGTAAAGAAAATAGTTTGGTAAGTTCCAATACATCTAGTATACCTATAAAAATTTTATCTGAAGGACGTTCAAAATCTTTTAAATATCATTTTTGTGGAACCCACTTTTTTAATCCAGCTAGATATCTTAGGCTTTTAGAAATTATCCCGACTCAAGATACTTTAACTGAAGTTGCGGAATTTTTTATGGATTTTGGTAAAATTACTTTAGGTAAACAGACCGTTTTATGCAAAGATACTCCAGCATTTATTGGAAATCGGATAGGTGTAATATCAGGAACAGAAATTACCTTACTTACTCAAAAATATAAATTTAAAATAGAAGAAATTGATGCCATGACAGGCTCTTTAATTGGAAGGCCAAATACAGCAAGCTTTAGATTAACAGATTTAATTGGATTAGATACTGGTGATAATGTAAGCCGTTTTATAATGGAAAATGTTAAAAGCGATAAATACATTAATTCATTAAAAAAGTTGCCAGAGCCCAAGTTTATGCGTTTCCTTTTAGACAATAAATTTCTTGGTAATAAAACGGGTAAAGGATTCTATGAAAAAACTGATAAAAAGGATGCTAAAGGGAAAACTATAATCAACGCGTTAAATTTGGAAACACTTGAATATGAGCCTGCTATAAGTCCCAAATTAGAAATTGTTAAATCAGCCAAGGGTATTGGATTAATGAACAAAAGATTAAATTATCTTGTAGATGGTAACTCAAAAGAACAAAAGTTTTTCAAAGACTATTTTGCAACTCTGTTGGAATATTCTGCTTCAAGAGTTCCTGAAATATCAGATCAATATTATCCATTAGACGATGCGATGCGTTCAGGATACGTGTGGGATTATGGTCCTTTTGAATATTGGGACTTATTAGGCTTTGATAAAGGTATTGAACTGATAAAATCAAACGGGGGGTCAGTTCCAAAATGGATTATAGATATGAAAGAATCCGGTGGAAATTCATTTTATAAATTCGAAAATGGCCAAAAGAAATACTTCAATATTCAATCAAAAAAATACGAATTTTTACCAGGTAGAGAGTCTTTTATAATCTTAGATAGCTATCGTGAAAACACTCCCGTATTGAAAAACAGTGAATGTGAAGTTCACGATATAGGAGATGGAGTTTTATGCTTGGAGTTTACAAGTAAGAGCAATTCGATAGGAGAGGGAATAGGAAAAGGGTTATATGAAATTATAGAAATTGCTGAGCGAGGAGAATGGAATGGTCTTGTTATTGGGAATAATGCAAAACAATTTTCTGTTGGAGCCAATTTGATGAATATTGGAATGTTAGCAATGCAAAAACAGTTTGATGTTCTAGAAAAATTTGTTTCTGATTTTCAAAAAATAAATATGAGAATCAGAACCTGTAAGATACCTGTTGTTGTTGCAACCCAAGGTTATGTATTTGGAGGAGGATGTGAAATATCAATGCATTGTGATGCTGGAATTTATGCCGCTGAATCTTACATAGGCTTAGTTGAAGTTGGCGTAGGCCTTTTGCCTGGAGGTGGTGGTACAAAGGAATTTGCTCTCAGAGCGTCAAATGATTTTTTTGATGGAGATGTTCAAAATCCAACTCTTTTAAAATATTTTAAGTCAATTGCAACTGCAGCAGTTTCCACTTCAGCTCATGAGGCATATGACTTAGGATATCTAAATAAAGAACGTGATTTTGTATGTGTGAATGCTCCTATGAACTTGATAATAGCTAAAGAAAAAGTTTTAGAGTTGTCAAAAAATTATATGCCTCCTTCATACAGAGATGATATTTATGTTTTAGGAAGAGGAGGGGTAAGTGTTCTTTATTCGGCTATAAATGAGTTTAGAATGGGAGAATATATGTCTGACTATGATGTTGAAATTGCTCGTAAGATTGCTAATGTGATATGTGGAGGAGATTTAACATCACCACAAAAAGTTAGTGAAAAATATTTATTAGATATTGAACGTGAGGGATTTATGAGCTTGCTTGGAAATCAAAAAACTCTAGATCGAATTCAATATTTATTAATGAATAATAAACTTTTAAGAAACTAAATAATGGAAGCATACATTGTTAAGGGGTATAGATCTGCTGTTGGTAAATCAAAGAAAGGGGGATTTAAAAATTATCGCTCAGATGATTTAGCAGTGGATGTTATAAAACATTTAATGGAATCAGTTAATGAAATTGCACCTAAACAAGTTGATGATGTAATTGTAGGTTGTGCAAATCCAGAAGGAGAACAGGGACTTCAGATAGGTAGATTAATTTCTGCGAGAGCTTTGGGTAAAGAGGTTGCAGGAATAACAATTAATCGATATTGTGCATCGGGACTAGAAGCAATAGCTCTAGCTGTTGGCAAGATAAAAGCTGGTTTTGGTGAGATTTTTATCGCTGGTGGTACCGAAAGCATGAGTATGATTCCAATGACTGGTTATAAATTAGCACCAAGTTATAAAGCGAATATTGAAAATTTAAACTATCACATAAGTATGGGTCATACTGCAGAGGCAGTTGCAAAAAAATTTAATATTAGTAGAGAAGCTGCTGATAAATTTTCTTTTGAATCTCACAAAAAGGCTGGAGAAGCTATAGACTCAGGATTATTTGAAAATCAAATTGTTCCAATAAGTGTAAATGAAATTTTTGTAGAAAATGGACTGCGCAAGACAAACAAAAACATTGTAGATACAGATGAAGGTGTCAGAAGAGACACAACATTGGATGGGCTTGCAAAATTAAATCCAGTTTTTAAAAAAGGAGGAGTTATAACTGCTGGAAATGCATCTCAAACTTCTGACGGATCAGCTTTTGTTTTAGTTGTCAGTGAATCAATAATAAAAGAATATAATTTAAATCCGATTGCTCGATTGGTATCTTGCGCAGTTGGTGGTGTAGACCCACTTTATATGGGAATTGGCCCTTGTATTGCAATACCTAAGGCATTAAATAAAGCAGGCTTAAAATTAGATAATATTGACCTAATAGAGTTAAATGAAGCTTTTGCAGCTCAGGCACTAGCAGTAATTCAAGAGGCAAGACTTGATCCAAAAAAAGTAAATGTAAATGGCGGTGCTATCGCTCTAGGCCATCCACTAGGTTGTACAGGAGCAAAATTGAGCATTCAACTTATAGAGGAAATGAAAAATAGAAACCAACGCTATGGGATGGTAACCGCCTGCGTAGGTGGAGGCCAAGGAATTTCAGGAATTTTTGAGCGTTTATAAAGTGAACCAACCAGTAAGCATTTTAGGCAAGAGAGCTTCTCAGAAAGAACAAGTTCGAAAGCGTCTAATGGAAGAGGCATTAATTTTATTTTCCAAAAGGGGTCTAGAAAAAACAACTGTTGCAGATATTGTTAAAAAAAGTGAGGTAGCAAGAGGCACGTTCTACAATTACTTTACAGACACACAAAGTCTTTTTGACTGTCTTATTGATGAGCTAAATCAAAAGGTTAGATCAGCTATTCAGCAAACTAGACGTGAAAGTAAAAATGTATACGATTATTTACACGGAACATTTAAGAGTTATTTTGACCTCATTGGAACTAAAGAAATGATCCAATTTCATATTTTAAACCAAGCACAAATACGTCAAAGTTCTTATCAAAGTGATATAATTAAGACTATAGTAAAGAATTTAAATAGAGATCTAAAATCTGATTTAAAAATTAAAGCCTTTACAGAAAAACATGAGTTTCTTCTTTTGAGTTTCATGCTAGTTGGCTCACCACCGGAACTTTTTTTAGCGACACATACTTCAAATATTAACTTTAGTAGTGACCAGTTAGCAACATTTTTAACTAAACTTTTTCATAAAGTATTAATGGAGTAATCCGATTTATACTTTTTTAACAACATACGTTACAATACCCCAAATAATCAGTTCATCCTCTGGACTCACTTTTATTGGCTCATAATTCTTATTTTCAGGCATAAGATATACGCAATCGGCTTCTACCCTAAGCCGTTTTACCGTAAAAGCTCCGTCAATAAAGCATACTGCTATTTTATCATTTTGGGGTTCTAGACTCCGGTCAATTACTAAGAGGTCACCATTGTCAAGGCCTGCACCTTGCATTGACTCTCCTGATACCCTCGCATAGAATGTAGATTCCTCATTTCGAACTACTTCTTGGTCAATGCTAATCCTTAACTCTTTGAAATCGTCTGCAGGCGAAGGAAATCCTGCGGAAATTCCTTCCTCTGCTAAATGCATTCTTTTATTCATTTCTTGACTTGGATGAAAAAAAACTAATTTTTGATTTTTCATATGTCTATTTTACTGTAATGATTTCACTGATTTCTGTTGTAAAACGATTTGACAAGTATTCCTGTTTCATTTTCCAAGTACGATTTAAATCCTGATTAGCTAGCTTTATTCGACTTGGGCCAAAGCGCTTATGAATTTTATCCACACTCTGCATTAGAGAAGTGTGTTTGTTATTATTGTTATCAAAAAGACTCAATTGGCGCTTTGTCGTGGGAGTAAGCCCCATAGTCATTACCCCCGCCTTTTTGTAGGAAACACCCTCTCTAAAAATTTTTTTTAGTCCAATTACTGCATATTTACTTAACATGATATTAGAATCTGTTGTATAAGGAAGATTAAGAACATAGCTATTTTGATAGGAAATAGTATTTTTCTTGTGCGGATCACTCTTTATAAATACTAACATTGTGCTACAGCTACTTTCCTGCTTTCGCATTTTTTCAGCACAACTACTTGCAAATGTTGAAATGCGTTCCTCCAAATCTGAAAAATTACTTATGGTACCCTCAAAGCTTCGGGTAGTAGCAATAGACTTTTTGGGTGGCTGAATTTCCTCTAATTGAATAGTAGGAAGACCCATTAGCTCTCTTCTTATTCTGACTCCTACAACAGTCATGTGTTTTTGAATCCAATCTTCAGACAATAGTGTGAATTGCCATGCATTTTCAACACCTAAATATTCAAGGCGTTTTTTGTGTTGACGGCCTATACCCCAAACGTCACCTATTTTTGTCCATTTTAGTGCCTTAATTCTTTTTTTTTCAGTATCAATGCAATAAACACCTCCTGTATTTAAAATAAATTTTTTAGCAATCTTATTGGCTACTTTTGCCAAAGCTTTGCTTGGAGCAATTCCTATCGAAATAGGTATCCCCGTCCACTGTTGAATCTGCTTTTTCATTTTTTCCCCTTCTTCTTTTAAATCGAAGAAATCAAAGCCCTTAAATTCCAGAAAAGCTTCGTCAATACTGTAGATCTCAACATTGGGGGTGAATTTATCCAATATCGACATAACCCGACTACTCATGTCTCCATAAAGGGGGTAGTTGGATGAAAAAACCTTTATTCCCTGCCTTTTAAATTGTTCTTGGTACTTAAAAGCGGGTGCTCCCATGGGAATTCCCAATGCTTTTGCTTCATTGCTTCGCGCAATAACACAACCATCATTATTTGAAAGGATTACAATTGGTCTCCGCTCCCATTGTGGTTGAAAAACACGCTCACAAGATGCATAAAAGTTGTTACAATCTACTAACGCAAACATCTGGAAAAGTTATTAAAATGTTTGCATTTAGAAACCTAATTTTCACAAAAGTTCTTCACCATTCTGTGTCTTATATTTAAAATAAAATTGCAAGAGAAAAACTATTTTTATTCAAATCCAAAGGCACTTTAGGCAAAAATCGTAATTTAGTAATTAAGAATTTGTACTGACTCAACTGCATGGATAATTATTCATTCCTAAACACTGCTCATACAGCTTATTTTGCTGATTTATATGATCAATATTTGCAAGACCCAGATAAAGTTGAGCCAAGCTGGAGAGCTTTTTTTCAAGGGTTTGATTTTGGTTTAGAAAGTAATGGGGTAAATGAATTAATAGCTTCAAATGAAACTAAAAATATTGAAATTCCTGAGCACCTACAAAAGGAATTCAAAGTAGTTAAACTAATTGATGGATACAGAACTAGGGGTCACTTGTTCACTAAGACGAATCCAGTAAGGGAACGACGAAAATATCAGCCAACATTAGATATTGAGAATTTTGGACTTTCAAATGAAGATCTTTCAACTGTATTTAATGCGGGAGAAATAATGGGGATTGGTCCTAGTTCTTTAAATGACATTATAAGTCACTTACAAAGAATTTATTGTAGTTCCATTGGTATAGAGTACATGTATATTAGGAATCCAGAAAGAGTTAATTGGATTCAGCAGCGATTAAATATAAATGATAATCATCCAGACTTTTCAGTAGAAAGAAAAAAAAATATTTTAAAAAAACTAAATCAGGCAGTAAGTTTTGAAAGTTTTTTGCATACCAAATATGTTGGTCAAAAAAGGTTTTCATTAGAGGGTGGTGAGTCATTAATACCTGCCCTCGACTCACTCATATTAGAGGCTGACAATTTAGGTGTAGAAGAATTTGTAATGGGAATGGCTCATAGAGGAAGATTAAATACTTTAGCAAATATCTTTGGAAAATCAACAAAAGATATTTTTAGTGAATTTGATGGTAAAGATTATGATGATGAAGTATTTGATGGTGACGTTAAATATCACTTAGGATGGACTTCAAAAATTGATCCGAATAAAGATGGAAAACAAATCAATATAAGTCTTGCTCCAAATCCTTCACATTTGGAAACAGTTGGTGCTGTTGTTCAAGGAATTGCTAGGGCAAAACTCGACAGTAATCATTCCGGCGATACCTCTAAAGTACTTCCAATACTTGTTCATGGCGATGCTGCAATAGCTGGACAGGGTTTAGCATATGAAATAGTTCAGATGGCAGCTTTGAAAGGTTATTCAACAGGTGGGACTATTCATGTAATTGTTAATAATCAAATAGGTTTCACAACAAATTATTTAGATGCGAGATCAAGTACTTACTGTACAGATGTCGGAAAAGTAACACTATCCCCTGTAATGCATGTTAATTCAGATGACGTTGAAGCAGTAATTCATGCTGTCCTTTTCGCTTTAAATTATAGGATGAAATTTAAAAGGGATGTGTTCATCGATCTTCTTGGTTATAGAAAATATGGACATAATGAAGGAGATGAGCCCAGATTCACCCAACCCAAGCTTTATAAAAACATTTCTGAGCATCAAAATTGTAGAGACATTTACGCAACAAAATTAGTTAGAGATGGAATAATTGAGAAAAGTTATGTTAACAGGATAGAAAATGAATACAAAACTTTTCTTGAAGAAAATCTTGAAGATTCAAGAAAATTAAAAAAAACCTTTATCAATCCTTTTATGTATGATGAATGGAAAAATATTGCACCGTATTTAGAGAGGGTTGATGAGTTTGCAATGAAAAAACAAGTAATCACAAAAGTAAGTGAAGACTCCCTTGAAAATGTTGCAAATGCAATATCAACATTGCCTAGCGACAAAAAATTTTTAAGGAAGGCTGTAAAACTTGTCTCTGAGAGAAAAAAAATGTTTTTTGATTTAAAAACTTTAGACTGGGCTATGGGAGAATTACTTGCATACGGGACTTTGCTATTGGAAGGACATGACATAAGACTATCTGGCCAAGATGTTGAAAGGGGTACATTTTCCCATCGCCATGCTATTTTGGTTGATGAGGATTCTGAGGAAGAAATTATCTTACTAAATAAAATTAATAAAGATCAAGGTAGGTTCAGAATCTTTAATTCTTTATTATCTGAATATGGAGTCTTAGGGTATGATTACGGTTACTCAATGACAAGTCCAAATTCTCTGACTATTTGGGAAGCCCAATTTGGTGACTTTTCCAATGGAGCGCAAATAATTATTGACCAATATATTACCTCAGCAGAAGATAAATGGAAATTACAAAATGGTATAGTTTTATTGTTACCTCACGGTTATGAAGGTCAGGGAGCTGAACATTCTTCAGCTAGAGTTGAAAGATATTTACAAATGTGTGCAAAAGATAACATGTTTGTTGTGAATTGTACTACTCCTGCTAACCTGTTCCATGTTTTAAGACGCCAGCTCAAAGCAAAATATAGAAAGCCATTAATTATCTTTTCTCCAAAAAGCCTGTTAAGGCATCCAAGGGCAATTTCTAAATTAAGTGATTTTACCAGTTCAGGTTTTAAAACCATAATTGATGACTCAAACGTAAACGTAAAATTTGTCGAAACTGTAGTTTTTTGTACGGGAAAATTTTATTACGATCTCTTTGAAGAAAGAAGGATTAGAAAAATTGAGGATAAGGTTGCTCTGATAAGAATTGAACAATTATTTCCATTACCTGATGTCGAGATTAAAAGTTTGATTTCAAAGTATAAACATTCAAAAGATTTTGTTTGGGCGCAAGAAGAGCCAAGAAATATGGGCGCTTGGAGTTATTTATTACTTCACTTACCAGAGGCTAAAATCATGAGAGTTGCAAGCAGAAGAATGTATGGTTCACCTGCTGCTGGAAGCTCAACAAGATTTAATAAACGTCACAAAGAAGTTATAGATTATGTTTTTGACAAAACAAAAGATAATTTTATTAGAAAATCAAAAAATAAAGTATCATGATTTTAGAAATGAAAGTTCCCTCTCCAGGAGAGTCAATCACTGAGGTTGAAATAGCCCAATGGCTTGTAAGTAATGGTGATTATGTAGAAAAAGATCAAGCAATTGCTGAGGTAGATTCTGACAAAGCAACTCTTGAACTACCTGCAGAAGTTAGTGGAACAATAACACTTAAAGCTGAGGAAGGTGATGCGGTTGATGTTGGTGCTGTTGTTTGTTTGATTGATACTGATGGTAAAAATAAAAAAACAGATGGGCAGGTAGAATCCTCCGAGGAAATTTTAGAAACAGAGAAAGTACCAAATAAGACATCATTAATTTCTAATAATTATGCAGCACAAATACCTTCACCTGCAGCAAGAAAAATTATGGATGAAAAAGGCATTAATCCGGTCGATATTAAGGGCTCTGGACGAGGAGGTAGAATCACTAAAAATGATGTAATAAATGCAGTCCCCTCAATGGGATCGAAACCTGAATGGGGTGAGCGTAAACAAAACCGTACAAAACTTTCAATGCTTAGAAGAAAAGTTGCAGAGCGATTGGTAGAAGCTAAAAATGAAACTGCTATGTTGACAACTTTCAATGAAGTTGATATGGACACGGTATTTAAAATCCGCAATAAATTTAAGGATAACTTTCAAAAAAAACATCAGGTAAAACTTGGCTTCATGAGCTTTTTTACAAAAGCTGTTGTCAGAGCACTTAAACTTTTTCCTGACGTAAATTCTATGATGGACGGGGATCATAAACTTTCTTTTGATTATTGTGATATAAGTGTCGCTGTTTCTGGACCAAAGGGGCTAATGGTTCCAGTAGTTCGTAATGCTGAATTATTAAGTTTTTCTGGGATCGAAAAAGAAATTGCTAATCTTGCAGTAAAGGCACGTGATGGCAAAATTACCGTAGACGACATGACAGGGGGTACCTTTACAATTTCAAATGGAGGTGTATTTGGATCTATGCTTTCAACACCAATAATAAATCCTCCTCAATCAGGAATATTAGGAATGCATAATATAATTAAGCGCCCTATTGTTATTGATGATAAAGTTGTAATTCGCCCTATGATGTATTTAGCACTTTCATATGATCATAGAATTATTGACGGTCGAGAATCAGTAGGTTTTTTAGTTGCTATTAAAGAAGGACTAGAATCTCCTGAAGAGCTTCTTATGGATGGTGATCCCCAAAAAGCGTTTGAATTATAAGTACAATTTACCTTCAACATAGTTGATGGTGGCTTTATTTTCTTTTAGAAAATCTGCGCCAATAACACCATCAATCTCTTGAATTCCCTGATCAGTCAGTGTTCTGTTTACATGACTTAAGTCAAGTAATGCAAAGGCTTGCTTACCATTGAATTTTTTTCCAAGTTTAATATTACAATTTAGTGTCATTATAGCTTCCATTTTTCCTTCGCTTGCTCCTGAGGCTTTAAAGGGCTCACCATCTTTTTTCAATTCGAAATAATTCTGAAGTTCAGAGTGAATACAACTATTTGAAGCTCCAGTATCAATCAAAAGATTTGCCTTTCTTCCATTTATCCTAGCTTTGCATAGAATATGGTTACTTTTCAAAAAATACAATCTTGCGAATACATTTCTTTTCATATTATAAATAAATTTAAGCTTAAAATTTAAAAAGTGTGATTTAATCAGTTTAATTAATTTTGATAAAAATTCTAATAGTGCATCTAATTGATACGCATACACATTTATATTTGGAAGCTTTCGATCAAGATAGAGATCAAGTTATTGAAAGAGCATTATCAGAGGGTGTAAACCATTTATTTATGCCTTCAATTAATAGTAAATATTTTAATCGTATGTTTCAACTTGAGAAACAATACTTTAATAAAATTCATTTGATGACAGGATTACACCCATGCTATGTAAAGGACGATTTTAATGAAGAGTTAGCTAAAGTTTTAGATCAATTGAAATTGAGAAAGTTTTGTGCAATCGGCGAAATCGGAATCGATTTGTACTGGGATAAGAGTTTTTTAAAACAGCAACAAGAAGCTTTTCAAAAACAAATTGAAATGGCGATTAATTACCAATTACCAATAGTTATTCATTGTAGAGATGCGTTTGACGAAATTTTTGAAATTTTGGATCAGTATAAATCTCAAAACCTTTATGGAATTTTCCATTGTTTTTCTGGATCAATTAAACAGGCTCAAAAAGCTGTAAGCCAAAATTTTAAGTTAGGAATTGGAGGAGTAATTACTTTCAAAAATGGTAAAATTGACCAATTTATACATAAGCTTCCTTTAGAGTCAATTGTTTTAGAAACGGATTCGCCCTATCTTTCACCGTCTCCTTTCAGAGGTAAGCGAAACGAGAGTTCATATTTAATCTTCATCCTTAAAAAGTTATCTGAGTGTTTCAAAATCTCAAATGAAAAAGTTGCTTCAATTACTACAAAAAATGCAATGCAGGTTTTTAAAAATGTTGATTTTTAATTAATTTATGTTGATTTAAACAATTTTAGAGAGGTGGCCGAGTGGTTGAAGGCGCACGCCTGGAAAGTGTGTATTCCAATTGTATTGGGATCGAGGGTTCGAATCCCTTCCTCTCTGCTATTTTTTTTAGTTTATAAATTGTTGTTTTGAAAAAAGCGAAAATTATAAATTAATTGTTAATTTTTAATTTTGTCCTATGAAACAATTCATAAGATTTTTACTATTATCAATTCTCTTACTTTCATGTTCGAAAAAAGTAAAATATATTAAAAAGGAGGCTAATATTAACATCGTACCTTTACCAAAGAGTGTAAATCTAATAGATCCCAGCAAACATATTTTACTTTCCAAAAAAATTAAGGTATTTATAAACTTTAAGGATAATAAAAGTTTATATGACTTAATTTCAAATGACTTCAAAAAACTTAGTTATACCAATTCATTTGAACTTGTCACAAAAAATAATATGTCTAATTTATCCTTAGAAATTGACAAAGAACTTAATGATGAGGAGTATGAAATTAGTATTCATAATAAAATTATTATAAAGGGAGGATCACTAAATGCACTTAAAATGGCAAGATCCACACTATTGCAATTATCTGTAAACGATAAAGGGAGAATGACTTTTCCAATTTTAACAATAAAAGATAATCCAGATTCTAACTACAGAGGACTTCTCATTGATTTAGCAAGGAAGTGGCACTCAGCCGAAACAATTTATAAATTAATCGAACTTGCTTCTTTTTATAAAGTAAATTATTTACAGTTTCATCTAACTGATGATCAGTTATTTACTTTCCCTTCTGAAAATTTTCCAAAACTTCAGACAACTAATAATCATTATACTAAAGAAGAACTTTCATCTTTTGTTAATTACGCTTACCAAAGAGGGGTTATTATTATTCCTGAAATAGATGTTCCTGGTCATTCAATGCAGTTTGTAAAAAAATACCCGGAAATATTTTCAACTACTAGCCCAGAAAAGAGACCTGAGGATTTATTTGGGGGTAAATCAGAATTTTCCAATGTGTTAAATATCGGCAAAGAAGATGTTTACACTTCCCTTGAAAAGTTATTTGTAGAGGTTATGGACACTTTTCACACATCTCCTTATTTTCATCTTGGCGCTGATGAGGCAAATTTAAAAGTTATTGTTGATGACCCTTATGTCAAAAACTTCATGAAAAAAAATAAATTGGGATATAATATACAAGAGCTTTACAGATACTTTATTGTTAGGATGAATGATTTTTTTAAAAGTAAGGGAAAGCAAATGTTTGTCTGGGAAGGATTTTCTAGAAATGGTAAAATAGAGATTCCTAAAGATATAACAGTATTTGAGTTTGAATCATTATATAACCTACCCAATCATTTAGTGGAAGATGGTTATAAATTAGTAAATACGTCTTGGATGCCATTGTATATAGTACGAAGTGGAAATCCTGATCCTAATGTTTTACCCTTGAAATGGGGTCCAGAAAAAATTTATGATTGGAATATGTGGAAATGGGAAAACTGGTGGCACAAATCATCTGCATACAAAAATCCGATTCAATTAAACAGAAACAAAAATGTTATTGGCGCTCAAATGTGTTCATGGGAACAAACAGATGAAAGTGAAATTCCAACTATCAGAAAAAGACTACCTCCTTTTATGGAGAGAATTTGGAATTTTGATAAAAAGGATGATTTTGATGTTTTTTTTAAAAAAGTTAACAAAACGGACGTCATTCTATCTAAAATAATTAAAGATTATAGGCAAGATTCATTACTATTAGGATTCAATATAACGAATGATGGTAAAGGCAACCCAATTATAGAAGTTTTAGATAATTAAAATAATTTTTGGTATTTACACATAGTTTGTTTTCATATAAGTTTAATGAAGTAATTACACAAATTTTTAATCAGTAAAGAAATATACTATTAGTAAACAAAATAGCCTGCTTTTCTTTTGTAACTACTTATTAAAATTCAAATTAAAAACTAGTATTTTAATCATAAATATTAAAAACTTAATTATATAATAAAATTAGGAAATTTTTTTCTCGACTCTAAACAAATCAATATAATCTTTGATAAACCCCACATCTAATCCAACATTTCTTGCCTAGCTTTATTTACTAGTTTTATTTAACTCGGGTGGGAGAGAGTTCAAAAGTATGAATCTCTTTGTGTTGATTTATCTTTTTGTAGATAAAGAATAATTGGTTAATTTATTATGCAAAAATCAAAATCTAAACATGAAATTATTTGAAGCAATTAAGACAAGACGATCTATATTTCCAAAACAGTATAATGAAAAATCTATAAAAAATGAAGATCTAGAACTTATTCTTGAGGCAGCAAATTTTGCACCAACTCACAAAAAAACAGAACCATGGAGGTTCAAAGTTTTACAAAATGATTACAAAATTAAATTTGCTAATTTTTTATCTGAAAAATATAAAACCACAACAACAAAATTCTCTAAATATAAATTTCAAAATATAATCAATAATGTAAAAAGATCATCTGCATTAATATTAATATGTATGCAAAGAGATCCCCTAAATTCAGTTCCTGAATGGGAAGAAATAGCATCTGTTTCTATGTCTGTTCAAAATATGTGGCTAATGTGTACTGAATTGAATATTGGATCGTACTGGAGTTCTTCTAAACTTATTAATTATGTCCATGAATTTATTCAACTTAATGAAGGTGAAAAATGTTTAGGAATTTATTATTTGGGTCATTACGATAAAAAAATAACAGAAAGATCAAACGGATCAATTAAGGACAAGGTGTCTTGGTTTAAATAATTTAGTGTTACAAATTATTTCTAAGTATATAAATTACATTTATGTTTATTTGTTTTTAATCAATTGATATTTAAGAAAAATGTAATATTATATGCCTGAACTATCATTATAATTAATCTTTTAAAATTAAAATCATATTTATTTTTTTTTATC
>CETK01065972.1_pt1 | contig 25664 bp, 19 predicted proteins | sample 361431 | NCBI WGS metagenome assembly CETK01 (sample SAMEA2622452, study PRJEB7988) | marine metagenome | biome: marine biome (ENVO:00000447); feature: surface water layer (ENVO:00002042); material: "saline water (ENVO:00002010), including plankton (ENVO:xxxxxxxx)" | depth 5 m | reverse complement strand
TTTATTCTGGCGTCTCGGTCACTCTGCGATAAATTTGGTCGGTTGCTAATTCGATTCCTTCGAATATCAATACTTGTTTTAACCCAAATTACTACATCAATCTCATTTGGGCGACCATGTTGAAGTAATAAGGCGCTTTCTTTTGCAATAATCCTATGTCCTTGTTGAGCAATCTTAGATTCTAATTTAGCAACTTCTTTATCTACTCTAGGATGCACAAGTGCATTCAAACGGTGGACTGCACCTACCTTAAAGGCTTTTTCAGATAGGTATTTCTTATTTAATTCATGGCCCGTATACGCCTGATCACCAAACTCAGCTTTTATTTCTGCTCGTAGGTACTCATCAGTTACCATTAACTTTTTTGCAATAGAATCTAAGTCTAATACTGGGATTCCTGATTGAGTAATATAGCCCGCCACGGTACTTTTCCCAGCTCCAATTTCTCCAGTTATAGCCAAACGGCAGATAGTTTTATCCAACTTTTCCATGATTATGTATCTCTTATGCTAAGTCTACTGCAGGTTTCGTGATCTATATTAAAGTGAAGGCCACAACTTTCCTTTCTTTTCATAGCTGCCTGAATGATCAAATATGCAATACTAATAAGGTTACGTAATTCAAGCAGTTCAGGGGTAACACTAGTTCTATGGTAAAACTCTTCGACTTCGTGATATAACAAAGTCTGTCGCCGTAGCGCTCTTTTCAATCGCATATCACTGCGTACAATACCCACATAATCCCACATTATTTGTCTCAGTTCTTCACGGTTATGAGATATTAAAATCCATTCTTTATTATTTGAAGTTCCTTCTACATCCCATACAGGTATATCAACTGAAAATTCCGTATTGGTAAAATGGTGTAATGCATGATGTACCGCAGTATCCGCATAATGTAAGGCTTCTAGCAAGCTGTTCGATGCTAAACGGTTCGCACCATGAACTGCAGTACAGGCCGTCTCACCTATGGCATAAAGGTGTTTGATTGAGCTTTGCCCAAATTCATTTACTCGTATACCACCGCATAAGTAATGTGCAGCAGGGACAACAGGAATTATGTCCTTAGTGATATCTAAGCCATGTTTAGCACATTCTTTAGCGATATTTGGAAAACTTTCTAATAAAGAGGAAGATTCAATTTCGGTTGCATCTAAATAGACCGCTTTATCCCCTCTTTTTTTGAGCTGATCATCGATTGCTCTAGCCACTATATCTCTTGGGGCTAATTCACCTCTTGAATCATAATCTTTCATGAAGGCATGCCCAGAAAAGTTCCTTAATTTAGCCCCAAAACCGCGCAAGGCTTCAGTAATTAAATAGGATTTAGCCTCTGGAATCTGTAAGGTTGTAGGGTGAAATTGAACAAATTCCATGTGCTTTATATGAGCTTTTGCCCTATAAGCCATAGCAATACCGTCCCCTGTAGCAACGGTAGGATTAGTGGTATGAGCATAAACTTCTCCTATACCACCTGTTGCGAGAACAGTTTTTTTTGCTAAAAATGTCTCTATTGTACCAGCCTTTATATCAAGTGCATAAACACCAAAACATTGAATATCAGGCAAATGTTCTACCTTGATTCCTAAATAATGTTCGGTAAGTAATTCCATAGCAAAATGATATTCAAAAACATCGATATTTGGATGATTTTTCACTCTTTTCGCCAACACATTTTCTACAACTCTACCAGTTGCGTCTGCTGCGTGAACAATTCTATTTACAGAATGTCCCCCTTCTTTAGCTAGGTCTAACTGCCCTCCCTTAAGGGTAAAGTCAACCCCATAATCTATGAGCTCTTGAATGAGTTTAGGTGCTTGCTTTACCATATTCGATACAGCATTGGCATCGCATAGTCCAGCTCCCGCCACCAGTGTATCTTGAATGTGCTTCTCAAAAGAATCATGATTTAAGTCCATCACTCCAGCAATCCCACCTTGAGCATACCAAGTATTTGTTTCTTTTAATTCATTCTTGGTTATAACTGCCACATGAACAGATTCTGCAGCTTTTAAAGCAAAGGAAAGGCCAGCTAAACCACTTCCAATGATGAGCATGTCATATTTATACATTAGCTTGTAGTAAAAGATACGCTTTTATAAAATCATTTAAATCTCCATCCATAACACCTGATACATTGGATGTTTCATGGCCGGTCCGATGATCTTTCACCCGCTGATCATCAAATACATAACTTCTAATCTGAGATCCCCATTCATTTTTTCCCTTTGTCCCTTCTAATCTAGCTTTTTCAGCCTCTCTTATTTTTTTCTCTAACTCATAAACTCTAGACTTTAACAAGACCAAGGCTTTTTCCCGATTTTGGAGTTGGGATCGTTCTTGTTGACACTCAGCTACTACTTTTTCTTCTCGGCCATCAGATAATGTACCTGTCCAAATTAGTCGAACTCCTGTTTCCACTTTGTTTACATTCTGCCCTCCCGCGCCCGAAGAATGAAATCTTTGTAGCTCGATATCCTTCTCATTTATATCCAACTCAATGGTATCATCAACCAAAGGGGAAATAAAGACCGAGCAAAAGGACGTATGTCGTCGAGCATTGCTATCGAATGGTGACACACGTACCAAACGATGTACACCGCTTTCCGCTTTTAAAAAACCATAAGAATTGTCACCTTGAACTTCGATTGTGGCACTTTTTATCCCAGCAACCTCACCATCTTGATAGTCAATAACCGATACTTTATAGCCATTTTGATCGGCCCAGCGAGTATACATTCGGTACAACATTTCAGCCCAATCCTGGCTTTCTGTACCACCTGCTCCAGGACTAAATTGAACCACTGCATAGCGATGGTCATCTTCTTCCTTGAGCATATTTTTTAGTTCTAGTGCTTCTAGTTGGGTGAGAAACTTTTTTATCTCTGCCGACAATTCTTTCTCAACAGTTTCTCCCATTTTAACGAATTCTAGATATACAATTATACTTTCCTTCAAACTGTACAGAGCATCCCAATCCTGGATTAAGGCTTTTTGATACCCCAAATCCTTCATTACCTTTTGTGCCTCTACCGGATCATTCCAAAATGTAGGGTCTTGAGTCAGCTGGGTTAACTCAATAATTCTAACGCTTCTTTTATCGTAGTCAAAGATACCCCCTCAACGCATCTAAACGCTGAAAATGTTCTTGTATTTGATCATTTATAACCGCCATATTTTATTCTATTTACTTCTCTTTTATATTCTGTTTATTGTACCAAAATCAAAAAGAAGGCCAACAAATAAGCCTCCAAATATAGCTTTTTTAGGTTGTATTCTAGCTTTTCTTCGCAAGATTTTATATACCTTTTGATATTCATTCTTAAGCCAAGCAAATTGGGTGTCAGCCCTTGCTGATGTAGTTATTACCTTGATAGATAATACTAGCGTTTTGGATGGAAATAACACCCTATCGGCTATGTAAATACAATACAATAGACGACTTGCAGTTGATTTGTTATTTCCATTCATTTTGTATTAATCTTAAATTATAAACTCTCTGTAATGTACAAATTTTTCCACTTCTTAAATGGAAATGCACAAAGTAATAGCGATAATAAAGTTCAATGAGTTTACCTAATCTTTTCTCAAAAAAACTAATTTATACCATTAGCTGGGAAGACGTGAGGATCGACACAAAACTTCTTGAACTTGATCATAGTTCATCTATATTAACAATAGCAAGCGCGGGTGACCACTTATTGAACTATTCATTAGAAGGAGTTAGAAATATACATGCAGTTGATATTAATCCAACTCAATTGCATTTAGTTGAGTTAAAAAAACTCATTATATCAGCATATGATTTCGGGGTATATTGGTCATTTTTTGGATTGGGTAAAGTACCTGATTACAAATACTATTTCGAACGTTTATTACCCGAATTGACGCCTGAATCGAGATCATTTTGGAAGCGAAAAAAGCATCTATTCGATCCTTTAGGAAAGGGATTTTATCGATATGGTACCACAGGATGGTTATCAAGATTGTTACTTTATAGTATTCAAAGAATGGGGGTGGTAGAAATCATCAACAAGTTGATGCATAACGAAAATCTTGATTATAAAAAGATACAATTCGAGACTCTGTGGCTTAAAATGAGCCAACATTCGGCAATTTCTTGGTGGATACATCCATGGGTTTTATATCTTGGTGGTATCCCACAAGTCCAGCAACAGAGCATAGGCCCTTTACTCACATTTTTAAAGGACACACTTTATACTCTTCTTGTCGAACAGCAGTTATCCCAAAATCCATATTGGCGATTATATTGGGATGGTTGTTACAACCCGAAATTTGCTCCAAAACATCTACAAGAAAAGTATTTTGAACGATTAAAAAAATCTATTTTTCGGATAACTTTAAATCACTCATCATTATTGCATGCACTTAAAAATAGTAGATCAGACGCATACAGTCATGTTAATCTATTAGATCATCAAGACTGGCTATACAAAAACCGGAAAAGTGTTACAGAACTCAAAGAAACATGGGATAAACTGAATAAATACAAATCTATTAAAAAAATACTTTTTCGATCATCGTATGAAACTGTGCCATGGATTGATAGTCTAAGCTCTAAAAGCTTTAATGTAACCCAAATAAAACGCAAGGAATTGAAAGTCGATCAAGTGTACAGTTATTCTAGTACAAACCTGTTAAGCCGCTAGTATGCCAATATCATGAATAATTCACGTTTATCCACAAAAACAGAATGCCATCTCAAACGGTACTATCGTTGGAATAGTCTTTTATATGATGCTACTAGGTGGGCTATTTTATGGGGACGAGTGTGGTTTTGTAATTATCTACGTATTGAACTAAAACAAATCAACAAAGAATATGAAGGACTTTCTATTATTGAAGTTGGTTGCGGTACAGGGTATCACATTGCGGCTTTAGCTCCTGAGTTTAAAAAATGTATGTTTTATGGGTATGATGCTTCTGTACATATGTTAAACAAAGCATTAAGCAAAGTAAATAAGCTCGAAAATGTACAATTAAGGCAAGAATTTTTTTCGTCTAATTCAATGATATGTACATCAATTGATTGTTTTATATGTTCCTATTCAATAAGTATGAATGAAGATAATCTTAATTGTATAGAAGCTATACATAACACGCTCAGTACTTCTGGTGTACTTTATGTGGTTGACTTCATTTCTTCTTCTTCAAATTGGTTTAATCGTTGGATGATCTTACATGGTGTTTATATTCAATCAGAAATAATATCAAAATTAAAAAATACCTTTAAATCAGTAGAATTTGAAACAAAGAGGGGCTTTTTGGGATTATACCATTATGGAATAATAAAAGCGATTAAGTAAGATATACCTAGACTTGAACCGATTGGTCTTTGTACTGTAATTCGTACAACTTACGATAAAGACCATTGTCTTGGTTAAGTAATTCTTGATGGGTACCTACCTCCCGTATTTGTCCTTTATGCATTACCAAAATAATGTGTGCATCCTGGATGGTAGACAACCGATGAGCAATGGCAATGGTAGTTCTACCTTTCATTGCCTTTTTACTGGCAATATTAACTAAGTCTTCAGTTGCAGAATCAACACTCGAAGTTGCCTCGTCCAGAACCAATATTAAAGGATTATGTACAAGGGCTCGGACAAAACAAATTAATTGCTTCTGCCCCATAGACAGTGTAGAACCCTGTTTATGAAGCAGGTACTGATATTTACCTGGCAGTTTTTCTATGAAGCGACTAGCTTCTACATCTTCGGCAGCTTTTTTTACATTAGCTAAACTGATATCAGAATTACCCAATGATATGTTTTCATAGACCGTGCCAGTAAATATAGAATGGTCTTGTAATACGAGTCCAAATAACGCGCGGAGTTCGGATAATTCTAATTCTTTAATATCGACTCCATCAATACAAATACTGCCTTTTTGTATTTCATAAAACCGAAAAAGGAGGTTGATAATGGTAGTTTTCCCAGATCCTGTAGCTCCAACTATAGCTAAGTGTTGACCTGGTTCTACCTCAAAACTCACATTTTGAAGTATCCATGAACCTTCTTCATTATATCTAAACCAAACATTGCTAAAAGTAATGTGCCCTTTGGGATTGGTAAGGGTTTTAGGTTTATCACAGATATCTATTTGGTGTTCGGTATCTAATACTTCAAATATTCTTTCCGAGGAAGCCAAAGCAGATTGAAGAGTGTTAAATTTTTCTGATAAACCGCGTATTGGTTGAAAAAATTGACGGGCATATTGGATAAAAGCCAACAAAACACCAAAACTGACCCCACCCATTAGAGCTCTACCGCCACCATACCATACAATTAATGCCATAGCAAAAGATGCAAACACCTCGACTAATGGCCAAAAAATGCTGAAATAAAAAATTGTTTCTACATGAGCTTCTTTATGTTTCTGATTTATTTTTTGAAATTTCTCGTGTTGATATTGCTCACGATTAAATAATTGAACCACTTTCATCCCATTAATATGTTCTTGAACAAAGGAATTTAAATAAGAAATTTGATCACGTACTTTTAGAAAACTGACGCGAACACGTTCCTTAAACCAAAATGTAGCATAAAATAACACAGGTAAAATGGCGATAGTGACCAAACTAAGCTCCCAATTCATAGAAATCATGAAGTAGAGAATAAAAATTATCCGAAATAAATCACCAATAATAGCAACTACCCCGTCTGATAAAAGTTCACTAAGTGCCTCAACATCAGAGGTTGTACGGGTAATTAATCGTCCGATGGGACTTCGATCAAAATATTGAACATGAAGACTTCGAATTTTTTCGAACACAGCACTACGCAACGAATACAGAGCATTCTGCCCAAACCACCTTGTCAAGTAGGTATTAACCATAAGTAAGATAAATTCACCAACTAAGGCGCCAAATAATAATAGAATTATTGTAAAGAGCCCTTCAAAATCATCGAATGCTATGTAGTCATCGACCGCAATTTGGGTTAATTTAGGTCGTACTGTTCCGAGATAAGCTACAGCCAATGAAAAAACAATAGCCAGTACTATATACCCTACAAAAGGCTGTATGTAAAAGTAAAGCCGCTTAATAAGTGTCTTATCAGCGGCTTTTTTTAATGTATTAGCCATAGCATACTTTAATTTCTTACTCGTAAATTAAGCTATTAAACTATCTAGAATCGATTAAAATCATCGTAACCGGTTCGGGGTGTAATAGAGTTATTTAGTTTAGAATTATCATACCTCTTGTTACGGTCGGAATTATCATAATCTCGGTTTCCTCCATTATTATTTCTGTAGGAGCCCCCATCATTTTTTCGGTAACGATCACCTCTATCTTCATAATTACTAGATCCATAACGTGCCCTATTTCCACTATAAGCACTATCTTTGCTTTTTCTCGATCTAAAATTTTTAGATCCAGGTCGGTTTCCACCATGTCGACTTCCAGTAGAACGCCCCCCCTTAGATCTTGCATCACGATAATTACCACCACCACCGTGTGGTTTTTTCTTAGTTAAATCAATCAGATCTACTTTTGGTTCAACAACACCTCTTTCATGTGATGGATCTGTAAAAATTGGGCGTAATTCTTGGGCCAACCATGTTGGATAAAAGCCTTCTCTTGCTTCTTTTAGTAATAGGTGTAAGTTAGTGTAACGCGCGGAAAAATGCCCAATAACTAACAATTTGGTTTGAGCTTCCGTTGCCACACGAGCTGCATCTCTTGCAGTAGAGTGTCCTGTTTCTTTAGCTTTGTCAGCCAATTGATTACCAAATGTAGCTTCATGGTATAGAATATTTGTATTCACGGCTAATTTGACAGCATTAGGACAATATTCGGTATCAGTTACATATGCAAAGCTATCTCCTGGTCGTGGATGACCTACAATTTCATATGATTCAATAACAGTTCCATCATCAAGTGTTAGATTTTTACCTGCCTTTAGAGACTTAAAATGTTCATCCTCGGTAATACCATACTGATCGGCCTTGTTAGCGTCTACCTTGCCTGGCTTATCTTTCTCTTGAAATCGATATCCTAAACAGAACTTTTTATGCTTCAGTGGACGGGCCTCGACATAGTAATCGTCAGTATTCAATACACGCATTTCTTCAATATCTTCATCTACTTCAATAAAGTTGAGATCAAAATTTATTTCAACGCCAGAAAAATTAAGATTCCATTCCACAAATTTTTTAATTCCCTTTGGACCAATTAGATTTAATTCTTTTTCTCTTCTCTGCAACTGCAGTGTTGATATCAATCCCATGAGACCTGAATAATGATCCACATCGAAATGAGTAATGAATATACTGTCGATTTTGGATCTTTTTAATCCAGCTTGTAACATGCACATTTGAGAATTTTCACCACAATCAAACAAAAATACACTACCCTCTCGCCATAAGGCTACAGAGGGTAAATGTCTTATAGCTGTTGGGGTTGCTGAGGCTATGCCTAGTGGTACTACTATCATTTTATTTTTCTCCCTTCATTCATGGGTGGTTGCAACCAACAATCACACCTAATGAATCTAAATTAATATTATATAGTTTGTAATTCTTGTTCTATTAGTTGTTTGTCATACATCGACTTATAATTTCCTTTTTGTGAAAGTAACTCTTCATGAGTTCCTGCTTCCATCACATTTCCGTCTTCTAAATAATAAATGTAATCTGCGTTTTTTATAGTAGATATTCGATGACTAATGATTATAACCGTGTCTTTTTGCTCATCATTTCTTAATGAGTTGAGAATTGCATCTTCAGTTTTGGTATCAACCGCACTTAATGAATCGTCTAAAATGAGTATTTTTGGCTTCTTAATAAATGCTCTTGCAATAGCTGTTCTCTGTTTTTGGCCTCCAGATAATGTTATACCCTTTTCACCTAATATAGTCTTAAATTTTTTATCAAAATCCAAAATATTGTCAAGGACTTGTGCTTTAGACGCCGCCCATTCCACATCTTTAGTTGTCGCGCCTTTAATTCCAAAACCTATATTCTCTTCTATAGTATCTGAAAACAAAAAATGATCCTGTGGTACAAAGCCTAAACAATTTCGTAATGATTGCTTTGAATAGTCTTTTAAAGGTATCCCATCAAGTAAAATTTCACCTTTAGTGGGTTCAAATAATCTAGGCAGTAAATTTACTAGGGTACTCTTTCCTGAACCAGTTCGACCTACGATTGCTACTTTAGAACCAGCCTTTATTTGAAAGTTTAAACTTTTTAGAGTTGATACCGTTGCGTCTGGATAATTAAATTCGACATCTTTGAACTCAATATTTCCCTTAATATTCAGCGTATCCAAACCTGCATCTTTATCCAAGTTATGGTAAGCTTCGAATATTATCTTTATTCTCTGCCAAGAAGCCATAGATTTTTGAAATCTATTTGTTGTATATCCTAATGCTGCTACGGGCCAAATTAAATAGGCAACGTAGATTAAGAATTCAGCTATGTTACCTATGCTTAATAGTTCAGAAATTACCATCTGCCCACCTTGCCAGATAACAATGATCAGGGAAATGCCTATCAGAAAGTTTAGACCTGGATGGAATAGAGACTCAATTAAGTCTAACCGGAGCTTTTTTTCCTTATACTCTTCATTTAAAACATCAAACTTTCGCTGTTCTGATTCTCCTATATGATATGCTTTAACTAGCCGTATACTTGAGAATGTTTCTTTCGCTTGATCTGCTAACTTAGAGTACTGCTCCTGAATAATAACCGAATGCTTATGTATGTATCCGGTAATCCAATAAGCAAAGAGTGACAATAAAGGCAAGGGTAATAATGCCCACACCATTAATTCACGACTTACTATGTACATCATAGCAATGACAAAACCAGCTCTTGTGACTGTATTAATACTATACATAATCACCGGACCAAAATATTCCCGTACTTTGTTGATATCCTCCGTCGCACGAACGTATACTTCACCCTCCGAATATTTGGCATAAAAAATAGAAGGTAAGCTAAATAAGGCAAGTAAAACATCGTTTCTTAAGTCATACTCCACTTTCCGGGACGCTACAATAAGTGTTTGCCTTGTTAAAAATAAAAAGAAACCATAGCCACAGACTGCTACAACTAAATAAAGAGCATTCATTGCTAAGATACTTCCTTGTGCTGAATTGAACAGAGTATCAAATAATGATAATTGTTCAAGTTGTTTTACATTTAGTTCCTCTACTCTATCCATAGTTTGACGTATAAGTACAGGTATCCAAACCAGAAAAAAGTTAGCTACCGTCAAAAAAATAGCACCAAGTGCTATAGTCCACATGTATGGCTTTAGATATTTATTAATAAATTGATGCAAAGAAGCAGATTAGTAATCATTAAAAAATTGGTGTTTTTATGAATTCAAAACTACTTAAAAACAGTCATAACTACCCAAAAAAAATCTATAAAAGTGGTTCATACATTAGCGTAAAAGGAAGAAAAACTCAGTTACTCCTGGGTAGCATCCCGATCAAGAAATTCCTCAAATAATTGTGTGTGTCGAGAGTCCATTGGAATTTGATAACCCTTTATAAAGACATGCTCAATTTGGCTAAGAGGCTCAAATGGATCGCCACTACTAATAAATAAATTAGCTTGTTTTCCTTCTTCCAGAGAACCTAAAAGATTGGAAACACCAAAAATTTCTGCTGGATTAATAGTGACTGCTTTAATAGCTTCTCCCGTCCCCATCCCATAGGCAGCAGCATAGCCTGCATTAAACGGTAAATTACGGACATTTTCTACTTCTCCAGTCATAATAGCTACTTTTACTCCCGCTTTCATAAGTACTGAAGGATTTTCGTATGGCCGATGAATATGATCATATGGTCGAATAGGTGTATAAAGAGTGGATACTAAGCAAGGTATTCCGGCTTTTGCTATTTGCTCTGCAACTCTCCACCCTTCCTCAACTCCAGCAAATACAATATTTAATGATATGTTATCCTCATGGGAAGCCCACTCAATCGCATTTAGAATATCTTTTTCACTTGAGACTGCGATAATTAAAGGAGTTTTACCTTCAACTAATTCACGCATAGATTGCAATTGTTGATTTTTTTCTGGCTTAACTTTTCCTGACGCATCAGCTTCATATTCAGACATCATTTGTTGATAAAATCGGGCATTATCTAACCATTTATTTAGATTTTTTATAGTCTCTTTGTATCGTTTTTCGGCTTGTTCTAAGTTTCTGGCTCCCCTACCTCTGCTCCGTATACTCGGCCAATTTAGCACCATACCAGCTGTAACGTCAATAGCCATGGAATCTGGCGAATAGCCCCACAAATCCATAAGAGCTGCCTGACCCGATACCAATCCCCCTTGAGGTGCCGTAATGACATGAGTAACTCCACTTACTCTTGTGACAGGTATAGAAACACTATTTGGATTAAAGGCTGTAAATGCCAACATATTAGAATTCATATTACCAATTTCTCTGTTATCAACTGTTACTGCCACTGCGCTTACCTCGACTAAACCTAACGATGTTCCACTATCCATAAAACCGGGATAAACATGTTTACCTGATGCTTGTATTATATAGTATTCATCACTAATATTTGAGCGATCGGTTCCAACATACTCAATTTTTTCACCATCTAGCCTGATTACACCATTCTGTATGGTTCCTTCAGTAACGGTATGTATAGTCGCATCTACAATTGCAATTTTACCAAAGTTTGGTTTATCAGTGATTTGAGCCTGCACTGTGAGTGAACCTATCAACAGTAATGCAAGAACTACTTTCCATTTCTTTGATTTCATAATTAAACTCCTTTTTACTTACTGTTGAATTAATTCAAATACATCACTCATACATGCGTCTTCCTCTCTGCCTTGAATAAAGGTATTAAACCCCCATTCTCTGTAGGAATCATCGCTATCCACAGCGATTCTCATATCTGCTGGGTCTGTGAACAAATCAAAATATTTTTTACCATCAATATAGGTCTGCTGTACTTTAGAATAAATACTTAGCGGGTGACCATTCCAAATGGCTATGTCTCCATGCTTACCTATTTCCAAACTGCCAACCATCTTATCGATACCAAGCTGCATCGCGGGGTTAATGGTAATCATCTTTAGTGCATCAGCTTCAGAAGTTTTTCCATACCTAACTGTTTTCGCCGCTTCATGATTTAGATGTCGGATAAGTTCATTACTATCACTATTGATACTATTGGTGACTCCATTTTCATTTAAAATGGTTGCATTGTAAGCCGTGGAATAGTAAACCTCAAATTTGTATGCCCACCAATCAGCAAATACTGATGTATAAGCACCATTTTTAGCAATTTCCGGTGCCACCTTAAAGGCTTCATTCGCATGCTGAAATGTATAGTTTTTAATGCCATAATCATTGAATACACGCATGAGCATCAGAATTTCATCTGCCCGATATGAATGACAATGAACCAATATCTCACCATCTATTATATCATTTAGTACATCATATCTTAGATTTTTGGCAACTGGCACCGGCGGAACTCTTCTGCCTCGTCTATTTCCTTCATAGACTTTTTTAGTCTCTAAATAAGCTTCTCTTCTTGCCCTATAATCGAGAGCCTCATCAAAATGACTCCTTATGATTTGCTCGACGCCCATCCGAGTTCTTGGTTGGATTCCATTCCCCTGTCCATGCACACGAGTTGGATTTTCACCTAGTGCAAACTTAATGGTTCTTTTAGCATCTACAAATCTCATTTCATCCTGAGACACTCCATATCGAAGCTTAAGAGTTTCTCCCTGTCCTCCTATAACGTTAGCAGAGCCATGCATAAGATGTATAGAAGTCACTCCGCCTGCTATTGCTCTATAAATAGAGACACTATTGGGGTTAATGGATTCCTCCATAGTCACTTCCGCGGTTACAGGATTTCTTGCCTCATTTGTACTCACTGTATTTAAGTGAGAGTGTGCATCAATAATACCTGGCATTACATATTTTCCGCTTGCATTAACTACCTTTACACCTAAGGGTACATTAAGGTCAGTGCCTATTCCTGTAATGACGCCATCGATAATTAGTACATCACCATTTTGAATAATACCATCTGTAATCGTAATTAAAGTGGCATTCTGAATGAATACCGATCCTTTTTCTTGTGCAAAGGATTCAACTGAGAAAACAACTAATAACAATAACGTATTTACTATATTTTTCATCTTCAATTCTCCATAAAATCATTGATCACACCCTGGCTAACCTGAATATGAATTTTAGTTCCTTTTTCAAATAAAGGGCCGTCAGTAAGTATTAAATGCGCACTATTACCCTCTTTTATAGTGCCAACTCGATTAGAAATACCTAATATATTTGCATTTTGCACCGTCATTAATTCAATGAGGTCACTCTTCGTTAATGAAGTGTGTTCTGTTACTAGATTAATCTTTTTCTGTATTTCTTTAGGACTCATACCGTCAGATGTAAAGCCTGTGGGAATACCCGCTTTAACTAATGAAGCTACATTATTTATTTCCTCTTCCCAGGCCTGTTTTTGTTTTGAGCGAAACACTAATTCTTCTTCGGTAGGTGCCGTTTTTTCTACATCTTTATTGTTAGCATCATCGTCATTAGATACATTTATTTCCTGATCATTTGCTTCGGTTTCCTTAATCTCTTGTTCTAACCAATCTGGCATCTCTGTGAAATCAAGACTTGCCAAAACAGCAATATTTCGTGTCTTTAATTCTTCACTTAAGGCCGAGGCTTCCTTTGCTGAAACCAATACAACCTCAAAACCAAATTCGTCTTGTAATCTAAACAAGCGTTCGATTTCTTCCTTTGAATCTACTTCGAAAAATAGGGGATACTCCTTATTTACTAATGGGAAAAGAGCTTCTAAAACATCATTTTGCTCGGGTTGAGTCATATCCGAGTGCATTTCAAAGTACATCATATGCTCTTGCAAGGCAGAAGCATCATACATAAGCTGGCGAAAATAGGCCATCACTCCCATTTGTGTTGATGGATAAGCACCGCTACCCCATCCACCAGGTGCGGTATCAAAGCTACCTTGTAATGCCAATGGATCAGAAAAAGCATGGGCTTGTGTGAGCTTAGGTGCAGACAAATTAAAGGGCTGTATATGTCCAGGCAACATTTGACCATCTAATCCAAGTGAAACTAGTGTGAAACCTGCTCTCATGGCATCTTCAAATGCTTTATCCTCGTTCAAATAATGAGCTGGTATTCTATCTGGTTGAGCACCTGCACGATCATATGGTGGCTTTCCTGGGTTTTCTAATCTAGGTAAATCTCGAGGTATATCTGGACTCCCCCACGTGGCCATCCCGTCAATGAGTCCCGGATATACATGTAAAGAATCTCCACCATCAATTACGAAAGCGTCAAATGGAATAAATTCGTTAACTCCAACCTGTTCAATAATGCCATTTCTCCATACAATGTCGGTATTTTCTATGACGCTTCCATCAGCCATATGTACCATTACATTAGTAATGGCATGTGCAGGTACTTCTTGGGCCAATAAAGGCATCTGTATCCATGCTATTAGCATAGTGATGAAGCTTACGATACCTATAAAAGTTTTATTAATTTTCATAGTGCATATGTTGTGTTAATTGATGTTGAGAAGTAAAGAGTAATATGACTATTCTTTAGTTAGAAATTGTAAGATTATAGGGACTCATTTAATTCAATCCAGAAATTCTGTCTTGAACTTAGTCGATTACCAGTAGACTTTTTCAACTCTTCGATAAGTTTATTTTTTTTTAGACTCATCTGTATGTAATATTCAAAAAGATTAGTGTCATCTTTTTTAATAATATTTTCATTGCTAGTATACATAATATCCATCAACAAGTATGTACTACTTCGAAGTGACTGTATGACAGCTGGACTAGACCAAAATTCCCTATCCTCTTGTTGATTTCTGACTCTTTCTACTTTGTCATCTATGCTATTAATAAATGCAATTTGTGCATCTTTAAATCCATGAACTGCTGAAGCTGTAGAATCTTCTGATTGAAAACTCAAAAAGTAATGAACAGTAGCTGAATCGCTCAAATAAGGGTCAATTAAATACCAAGCCGGAAATGTTGAATATGTTGAATCCTGTTTTGTAATGCTATCTATCAAAATACAGGAGTAGAAAAATATAAAGCAAACAAAAATGTATAGACAGTACTTCATGAATAATATCGATTAATTGTCTAATGGGATATGAATGTGATGTGTACTTCCATCCTCTCTTCTGACTTTAAATTGTACTACTGACTTATTCCTAGTAGTAGCTAAATTATTGAAATATTTTTGTAGTTCTTGTGCTGACTGAACTATTTCTCCATCAATACGGATTATCTCAAACTTATCTCTAAGACCTCGTTTAAATGCAGTTGACACTGAATCTATCTCTTGAACATATAAATCAAACAAATTAGGATCTTCTGGCTTAGCCAATCCTAAAATATTAAATCCTAAATCGGTAGACATCCAGAGTCTTCCCTTATTCAACTTTCCACTATTAGATTCATGGCGTACAGTATTGTCTTTTGTAGACTTAGATGGATTAGATTCCAAGTCTGACTGGGCAATTATAATCTTGGGAAGTTCTAATTCTTCCAAAGTGACCGTACTTAGAAAGGATGTTTTATCACGCCAAATGGTAAGCTTGGCATCGGTATTGGGCTGTAATAAAGCAATTCTTTCCTGCAGTGCATTAGAAGCATTCACAGGAAATCCATTTACCTCAAGCACAACATCACCTTTTTTAAGTCCTGCTTTTTCTGCTGGCCCTTCGGGAGTTAGCGATATAATCTCCACACCTACTACTTTTGGTAAATCCAATTCTAAGGCTCTTTGATAGTCTACCGATTGAATTTGCACACCAACTATAGCTCTTCTTACACTTCCGTATTGAATGATATCTGAGGCAACCTTAATGGCTAAATTACTAGGGACAGCAAAACCATATCCTTGATAACTTCCGCTTTGTGAAGCTATAGCTGTATTTATACCGATTATCTGTGCACTAGTATTCACCAAAGCACCACCGCTATTACCTTTGTTTATTGCCGCATCAGTTTGGATAAAACTTTCAATTCTCATTCGGTCATCTATTATCTGTACGTCTCTTCCCAATGCACTTATTATGCCAGCAGTTACTGTAGCTTTTAGCCTAAACGGATTACCAACAGCCATGACCCATTCACCTACTTGCACTTGATCTGAGTTTCCCATAATTGCTGCCGGAAGGTTATTAGTAGGAATCTTTATCACTGCTAAATCAGTTGTGGGATCCGAACCAATAATATATGCTTCAAATTGTCGCTTATCGTTTAACACTACCTCGATACCCCGATCTCCAGCCCCTTCAATAACATGATGATTGGTGAGTATGTAACCATCCTGACTTATTATAACACCTGAACCCACTGATCGTGCACTATTAGGTAAAAATCGATCCCAAAAATCTTTGGAAAAGTTGTGATTTTCATCATCTGGATAAACTAACGGTACTACTGTTTCAATATACACTACGGAAGAGGTCACACTATTGGCGACTTTTTTAAATAAGAACCGTTCACCGATGTTTTCAAGAAACTCATCATCAATGAATGCACTATCACTTTTTGAGATAGAGGTATATTCAACTTCGGCAAACATAGTCTTAGAATCACGATCTAGATAGCTATCCCATACAAAGCCAATGCTTAGGCCTATCAACAATATTAGAAGATACGTTAAACCTCGATTTATACTCATTTTATCCATCTATGTATAACCTATAAATATGTAGCATGTATTATTTAAGTTAATGGTTAGGATACAACAAGATCGAAAAATTGTTGAGACCGTTGCGGATTATAACCTTCTATATGATAATGAAAATAGGCATCCAAATGTTGCACCAACTCAACTAACTCATTTTTACTTAAGTTAATTGTGAGAAAATCCTTTGATTTACTTAATAACACAGCAATGAGAAACTTCGTTTGTCGATGGTTAAATTTTTTCTCTCCTGCTTGGGTAGATATCTCACTAAGCAAACCGCTCGGGATATGTAAATACGACTGCTTAGCCAGCTTAGTAAGTTCAAACTGCAATTCAATTCCACTGCAACTCATACATCGAATCTGAATATAAGGTAATACGTGTACTGGAACTTGTTCTTGTTGAGTTAACCAGATCAAGAATTGACTCAAAAGCTTATATAAATCATTATTGATTTCATGCTCATGAATCAAAGCAGTTATTCGGTCCAAGACTTGAAACAACAGAAGCCATGTTATAAAATCTCTTCTTAGATTAGATACTGAGAGGACCAAGTCAACTGATCTTAGATCCTGAACTGTACGATTTGGTTTGTATGCAAAGCTTATATCTAAAGTGTTTCCAACTTCTAAAACGCCACTATATTGCCCTTTTGGTTTCTTTGCACCTCTCGCAATAAGAGCAAACTTTCCAAATGACTCTGTGAGTACGGTGATTATTTTACTAGACTCTTGATAATCAATTGTTCGTAAAACTATTGCAGTAGCGGTTTCTAACCCCATATTGTTTTAGTCTTATGTATTTTTATCATATTGTGTATGTTTGGAACATTAAATCAAATCAATGAAGTTGTTTTCTATGCTTTTAAACATAACAATTTCTACCATTGTATAACTGTAATTACTATGATTTCAAAAGAGATCCTAAAAAAAATTCGTAAACTTGAAATACAAACTAAGGGATTAGTTAATAATCTATTTGGTGGTGAATATCAGTCGGCTTTCAAAGGTAGGGGTATGGCATTTTCTGAAGTTAGATCTTATTGTTATGGTGATGATATTAGGCAAATTGATTGGAATGTTACAGCCCGAACGGGTGAACCTTTCATTAAAATTTTTGAAGAAGAACGAGAACAAACCCTGATGCTCTGTGTCGATATTTCTAATAGTGGTAGTTTAGGCACTAAAACATACACTAAGTCGGAGTTAGCTATTGAAATCTGTGCAGTACTAGCATTTAGTGCCATACAAAATGGCGATAAAGTTGGCTTAATACTTTTCAGTGATGTGGTGGAAAAAGTGGTCCCGCCAAAGAAAGGAAAAAAACATGTACTCAGAATTATAAGGGAGCTTTATACTACTAAAGCAAAAGGAAACGGTACCAGCATATCCACTGCATTAAATTATGTTAATCGTTTACTAAATCGTAGATCCATAGTTGTATTAGCATCTGATTTTCAAGATTCTGAATATGAAACATCATTAAAAATAACTAATCAAAAACATGATCTTGTTAACCTAAGTATACGGCACCCATTTGAAGAAGAGTTGCCAAATTTAGGCTTATTACCCTTATACAATGCCGAAACAGGTGAGTACGTCTTAATAGATAGTTCTAGCAAAAAACTACGTACCCATCTCCAAAGAAAGCTTAAAGCAAAACATGACGATTTTGATATGCGTATGATGAAGTTACATATGGATACCATTGTTGTACATACCAACAAATCGTATATACGACCTCTTATGAGTTTTTTTCAACGTCGTATGAATCGTTATTAGTAGCCGATACAATCCTGCTTTGACCTAAGAAAAAGGAATATTTTTGGACTTCGAGATTAAATGCCTCACTAGCAGATTCAGTCAAGGATTTTTGAGAGGGTAAATCAACCTCAACTGAATTAACAGGTACATTGTTTTCATACAATGTGTAGTGCAAATGTACTCCTGTCACTCTACCCGTTCGACCCACATATCCAATCACTTGACCTTGTTTTACCTGTACCCCCTTCTTAATATTAGGACCAAATCCGTCAAGGTGCAAATACGCTGTTCTGTAAATACTATTATGCTGTATTTGCACAATATTCCCATTTGCACCCTTGAATTTAGATTCAATTATTTCTCCATCACCAACAGCTATCACGGGTGTTCCTAGTGGTGCTGCATAATCTGTGCCTGTATGGGGTATACTTTGTTTCAAAAGAGGATGAAATCGACTATAATTAAAACTTGAACTAATTCGTTGATTATATCTAAATGGTGCTTTGAGTAAAGCCTTTTGAATTCCATTTCCTTCAGAATCATAGTATCCCTGCTGCTGATCGTCCTCATAATAAAATGCTTTATACAGACTATTTTGATGAACAAACTCAGCGGCTAGCACTCTACCTACTCCAACCACTTCTCCTTCCGATATAAATTCTTCGTAAATAGCACGATAATTATCGCCACGATATAAGCGGAAAAAATCAATCTGCCATGCAAATATTTTATTTAACTCTATTCCAACTCCTGTAGAATGATCTTGCGATACCAAGGACTCGTACAATGAAGACTCTATAACCCCTTCAACCTGACGAATCCGAACTGCAGTTGGTTTGGCAGATGCCTGAACAAGGATACCATCGCTCAAATCTATTTTTATGTAGCGCACATTGGACTCCATTAGAATAAGTACAGGAGCATAGGATACATCATCAAAGTTATTGTGTTTCCGATATCGATAGTATATTTGGTTTTGTTTTAAAAATCGAAAACCTAATCTTTGCTTCAATTCAATGGATACTTGCCAAATTTCCTGCTGTGAAATACCCATTTCATCTAACAGCTCATACAAACTTTGATTTGCTCGAACCTTATCACGTTCTAATACTCCAATATCTGAGGCATATCCAAATCCATCGATTGGAAACTCTTCTTCAATCTCACTGAGTGTATCCGAACCAACCTCTGTCATTTGAGGTTGAAACAAACAACCAGCAAGACCATAAAAAAGAAATAAAGCCAAAAGAACCAAATAGTGTTGGAACATAAAGTAAAGTAAAACAATACCTAAAAAATAAGTCATTTAGGCAGTATAATGAATAAATACAAACACTTTATTTTCATTGTTAAACGTAACCGGTACTGCATAGATCTTGCAGATAATCCAAATAAACTTACAATTCCTACCATTTCAAACAAAATAACCACCTAATTAAGTTTGATAGTTAGTATTTTATATTGTTTGAATTGCTTGATAGTACCACAAGAGTATATGCATCTTTAACTATGCGTATACTGCAAAGGAAGTCAGAAAAAACGTGATTGTTACAAACTCATAAAAGTCATTTAGCGCAATTATTCGAAAGAAAGATATGAATAATGTACCCTAAAAAGAACTCGAACAACCTTCTTGGATGTAATACTTTTGTATTATGCTTAATTATTTCGTGGACTTACTTTAGCTCCATTACAAGTCATGCGCAAATTCAGACTCGCACAAACAACGAAGCCCCATTTGAACTACAATTAAAGAATGAACTACGAATTTATTCAGAAACCGACTCTGTTCGCATTTCGACTCCATTCAAAATTACCATGGCTACCCCATCACGTATTGAATATGAAATTATCTTCCCAGATTCTAGCTATTTCCCTCCAAGTCTTTTTCTTAGAGATGCCAGCTATGGGTCAACTGCTTTTAAAGATAGTGTTGTTTATACCTTTCAATACTTTGGGAATCAGGATCTGCTGCTAAGTGGTTTGCAAATATTATACAAGGCCAAGGAAGACACCTTTTCGATAATAGCCCCACCCATTCGTTTACCATTTAGCTCAAAGCTAGAACTAATTACAGCACGTGGTGATTCACTTGAATTAAATCCGATTAAACCAAATTATTCCTTTTCTAGCCCATGGTTGTATATTTTTATTATTGGAATTGTTTTAGCAATACTAACTTTTTTATGGTGGCATCACCGTTCTCAAAAAATAATAACTGAGCCTATACAGTTCTCAGAACTACCAGTTTATGAGTCCCCTTTAGGAGCCTTAAAAAGTAAATTAGAATTTATTCAAGATGACGAATTTCCAAAAACCGAAATTACTATCAAAATCTATTACTCACGTGTAAGTGATGCATTCCGAGTTTATTATGAAGAGCTTTATGGTTTTCCAGCCTTAGAATCTACCTCTCGAGAATTACTCGATTACCTCAATAAGGTGGCTGAATCAACTGACATAATTCAGAAAATTGGGAGTTTACTGATCAATGCAGATCGAGTCAAATTTGCCAAATATAAGCCTAATGAAGAGCAAATACGGTTCCTTTTAGATGAGTCTTTTGCTTGCATAGATCTACTCTTTGAACGGCATAAAAGACGCCTTCACACTCATAAAAGAGAATTTGAAGACCTTCATGGTTATTCACAAAATTTTCAAAAAGATGATTTTCTGTCATGATTGAATTCGGAGATCCAATATGGCTTTGGGCTTACTTGATTATTCCGTTTATCGTGGTCATTTATGTCTATCGCTTTCTGTATAAGAAAAAGCCTGCTCTTTTATTTTCAGATACAGAAGCGTTCAAAAATTTACAAGGTAATGGCAAGCAGTACCTGCATTGGTTAGAGCAACTTTTCTTCATACTTGGCATTGCGTGTTTAATTTACGGCCTTGCTCGACCACAAGAACAATTGACCACTGTTGAGCGAAATGCAGAGGGTATTGATATCGTTTTGACATTGGATATCTCATCATCTATGAAAGCTGAGGATTTAAAGCCTAATCGATTCGAAGCAGCAAGAGAAGTTGCAAAAGAATTCATAGATCAACGTATTTCAGATCGTATTGGATTAGTTTCATTTGCCATGCAAAGTTTTACAGTTTGCCCTCCAACATTAGACTACCGACTTTTAAAAGAATTAGTTGATGAAGTTGAAATGGGAGTAATTCAAGACGGAACAGCTATTGGGATGGGTATTGCTACCTCTGTCAATAGACTCAAGGACAGTGAAGCAAAAAGTAAAGTAATCATATTACTCACTGATGGACAAAATAATGCAGGTGAAATAGACCCTGTAACCGCAGCTGATTTAGCTATCGCTTATGATATTAAAATATATACAATTGGAGCAGGATCCCGAGGAACCGCTCCATATCCGGTTGATGATCCAATTTTTGGGCGTAGATATCGTAATATTCAGGTAGATTTAGATGAAGAAATGTTACTACGTGTAGCTGAGCTAACGGGTGGGAAGTATTATAGAGCTACTGATTCCCAAGAATTACTGAGAATTTACCAAGAGATAGATACCCTTGAACGAACTAAAGTAGAAGAAATTATCTACACCGATTTCACCGATCTTTATCCTATCTATATAGCATTGAGTCTACTATTTATGACTGGCTACTTTCTTCTCAAGCAATTTGTTTTGCGTTCAATAGTTGAGGTCTAATAATGAGTAATCATTCTAAGATGAATCTTGTAAAAGATATTATACAAGATTCATCCTTTCGACAGTACTACCGGCTTATCAAAGAATCTGAGTCCAAGATATCTGTTCAAGAAAGACCAATAATAATTGAATTAAAGAAAGCAGTAGGCTCTTTACTATCATTTTTGATTGCAGGATTAAATCATTCGAAGCCTATTATCTTTATTTGTCAGAGCGACGAAGAAATGCAAGTTATGGAGAGTGACTTACTGGAATTAAGTATTTCAAAAGTACTTACTTTTCCAGCACTTAAACGTCGACCCTACGATAAAGACGCTATTTTAGATATCAGTTCAATGGTTCAAAGGACTGAAGTCTTGCAAAAAATCACTGAAAAAAATGACTTTATTATCCTGTGCTCTGCAGAAGGACTTTTTGATTTTGTACAAGATCCAGAAACTTTTCAATCAGCTAAACTTGAACTCGAAAAATCGCAAGAATATCAATTTGAAGATATTCAGCAACATTTAGCATCACATGGGTATAAAAATGTACGTTTCGTCGATGAGCCAGGTGAAATGGCCATTCGTGGTGGCATTCTAGATATTTACCCGTATTCAGGTGAATACCCAATCCGTGTTGAATTCTTTGGTAATGAAATCGAAAGTATTCGTGAATTTGACGCCGATTCTCAACGTTCAGTAGCCTTTCTAGATCGAGTATCGATTGTTCCAGATATATCAAATGTAAAGCAGGAAAACTTACAGAGTCTTTTGCATTTCTTAGCAGAAAAAGTGCATTTTATAGTGAAAGACGAATCTTTAATTATTAGTCATCTTACAAAGCTTTATGATGATGCTCTTCAGCGTTTCAACCCAAAAGAGCATGAGATTTCTCCAGATAAATTATTTCTAAATGCAGTTTCATTTAGGGATATTACACATCAAAAAGCGACTAGCCTGAGTTATACAGGATTTACTGAAGGCATAGATTATAACCAAACCCTTACTTTTGGTGCTCGCCCTCAACCAGATTTTAATGGCATTATTAAACAGGTCATTGAAAATATAGAACGTCAAAGTAAACAAGGATTTAAAACCTATATTTGTTGTGACAATCAAGGTCAAGTTGACCGGTTTTATGAATTACTACCTTCATCTTCTCCAAGCCATACTTATGCCTTACTCAGTCAGTCTCTGAGTAAAGGTTTTATACTTGAAAGTCAAAAAATTGCTGTCTACACCGACCATCAGATATTCAACCGATATCATCGGCCAAAAATTAAAAAAAGAAAATATTCCGGTGGTATATCCTTTAAAGAAATCTATGACTTAAATCTAGGTGATTATGTAGTGCATATCGATTATGGAATCGGAAAATTTTCTGGCTTTAAAAAGATTGAGGTGAAGGGAGTGCTTCAGGAAGTAGTCGTCATACAATACCAGAAAAATTCAACTCTTTATGTCAATCTAAGTAGCCTACATAAGCTGCAAAAATACTCATCAAAAGAAGGCGTTGCGCCTAGAGTCACTATATTAGGATCCGGTGAGTGGGCACGAAAAAAAGCTCAAACACGAAAAAAAGTTAAAAATATTGCTCGTGAACTTATTGAATTATATGCCAAAAGAAAGATGCAAAAAGCTTTTGCATATTCAGCAGATAATGCATGGCAGGTTGAAATGGAAGCTAGATTTGAATTTGAAGAGACTCTAGACCAAGACTCAGCTATTAAAGCGGTGAAAGAGGATATGATGAATGAGCAACCTATGGACCGCTTGGTCTGTGGTGATGTTGGCTTTGGAAAAACAGAGGTAGCCATACGCTCTTCTTTCAAAGCCGTTATGGATAATAAGCAGGTAGCTATACTCGTACCTACCACCCTTTTGGCCGATCAGCATCTCAAAACATTTAGTAAAAGGATGAATGACTTCCCGGTTATAGTAGAGGCTCTGTCGAGGTTTAAGAGTACAAAAGATCAAAAAAGAATACTCAAAGGCGTGAGTACAGGTGAAGTAGATATTCTTATTGGGACCCATAGAATACTATCCAAAGACATCTCATTTAAAGATTTAGGCTTAATTATAATCGACGAAGAACAACGGTTTGGAGTATCCGCTAAGGAAAAATTAAAAGCGTTAAAAGCGACCGTTGATGTACTCACTCTCACGGCAACACCTATCCCAAGAACATTACAATTCTCTCTTATGGGTGCACGAGATTTGAGTATTATAACTACTCCTCCATACAACAGACGTCCAGTTCAGACTGAAATTCACTCCTTTGATGAGGCACTAATTAGAGATGCTCTAATGCAAGAAATTTCCCGTGGAGGTCAAGCCTTTTTTATTCATAACAAGGTTGGAAATATTGAAGAGGTTGCTAATATGATTCACACATTAGTCCCTGATATTAGAATAAGATATGCTCATGGACAAATGAAAGTCACTGAATTGGAGAAAATTATTCATGATTTTTACAATCATCGATTCGATGTACTGATCTCAACTAATATCATAGAAAATGGGATCGACATCAGTAATGCTAATACTATAATTATAAACGATGCTGACCGTTTTGGCCTATCAGAATTGCATCAACTCAGAGGTCGGGTAGGTCGATCTAATCGTAAGGCCTTTTGCTATTTAATTACCCGCTCAATCGAACAATTAACCTCAGAGGCACGTAAAAGACTTATTGCCCTGGAAGAGTTTTCGGATTTGGGATCAGGTTTTAATATTGCCATGCGTGACCTTGATATTCGAGGTGCAGGAGATATACTGGGTGGAGAGCAAAGTGGCTTTATAAATGATATTGGTTTCGAATTGTATACCAAAATATTGGATGAAGCTGTGCAAGAAGTAAAAGAAAGCGAATTCAATCATTTATTTGAGGGTGGAGAAAAAAAATTAACTATACCCGAAACACAAATAGAAATGGATGAACCCGCATTGCTTCCTCAACAATATGTGACCGATAATGTGGAACGACTAAATCTCTATCGAAAGTTAGCCAAAGCCAATACAATTGAAGAAATTGAAGATTGGAAATCTGAAGTTGAAGACCGATTTGGCCTCTTTCCTAAGGAAGCCATTCGGTTATGGCAAAGCAAAAAGATTCAATTCTATGCCTCCAACTTATATTTTGTTAAAATTACTTTACGAGTAGGTAAGATGTGGTGTATGTGTCCTAAAGTAAAAAGTAAACTTGGACGATCGTACTATGAAGTTCCTTTATTTTCCAATATACTCAATCACATTAAAAAGGTGATGGGAGATAATCATACCATGATACAAAAAGATGATGCTATACGTTTTATGTTTGAAGATGTAGATAATTTATCGGATGCCATTGATTTGCTTAGAAAAATATATGAGAGTCATTAGCTATGCTGGATATTGATGAAGCTGCAAAACGTTTAAAATTAGGTGGGATAGTAGCTATTCCCACTGAAACCGTTTATGGTCTTGCTGCTGACGCAACTAAGCTACTTGCTATACAAGAGATATTCACT
>CETK01103417.1_pt1 | contig 25866 bp, 25 predicted proteins | sample 361431 | NCBI WGS metagenome assembly CETK01 (sample SAMEA2622452, study PRJEB7988) | marine metagenome | biome: marine biome (ENVO:00000447); feature: surface water layer (ENVO:00002042); material: "saline water (ENVO:00002010), including plankton (ENVO:xxxxxxxx)" | depth 5 m | reverse complement strand
TGCGCCCGTAGCTCAACTGGATAGAGTACCAGGTTTCGGCCCTGGGGGTTGGGGGTTCGAACCCTCCCGGGCGTACAACTTATATAAGCTAAGTAGTATATTTATAGTCACTAAGATTTTTATTTTGTGCAATTTATTTATAGCTAAGAGTATTTTAACAATAAATCAAGAGGTTAATTCGGCAGCAGAAGTGCAATAGGTAAATTATACTGAAAGCGAATTATTCTACCCCTCTGCATACCTGGTGTGAATTGAGCGCTTTGTATCGTCTTTAAGTAGATATTTGCCGATTAGGGTCAATTATAAAGTATTTATAATATAACTCAGAATGTGTAGTGATAGCATAGTTATCTCGCATTTTGAAAAACTTAAAGTTTTTAAAATAAAAGTTTTGATGAGTATTCTTTTCTTGTATAATTCATCATAATTAAGCTCAAAATAAATGCACTTGAATACATGTTAAAACGAACCTTTTCTTTTTTATTCACCTTATTGATTGTATTTGTAGCGGGGTCCTTTATTTTCGATATGCCATTAGTGGTTGCCCAAATGTCCGTAAAGACAGCTACGCAAGAACCCCAGGAACAAAAATGGGCTTTAGCATTGCATGGAGGGGCTGGTTATGTCTCACCGGATATGTCACAAGAAAGAAAGAATCGTTATATGGCCGCCTTAGATTCCGCATTAGCCATAGGAGTAGATATTTTAGATCAAGGGGGATCATCGCTAGATGCTGTTGAGCAGACTGTTCGTTTTTTAGAGGACAACCCACTATTTAACGCCGGTCGTGGAGCAGTTTTTACCAGTGAAGGAAAAAATGAGTTAGATGCGGCTATTATGGATGGCTCGCAGATGAACGCAGGAGCGGCAACGGGCTTGACAACAGTGAAACATCCAATATCGCTGGCCCGAATTATTATGGAAGAATCGAGACACATTTTATTTGCAGGTGACGGTGCAGAGCAGTTTGCTGATCAAACCACGGTCGAGCGCGTCGAACCAGAATATTTTAGAGTGCCAACTCGTTATGAAGCCTGGAAACGTGCCAATGAATCTCAAGGATATTTCGAATTACAACTAGATAATGGGTGGAAAATGGGAACAGTTGGTTGCGTGGCCGTAGATAAAACGGGCCGCTTAGTAGCGGGAACATCAACAGGGGGAATGACTAATAAGATGTATGGCCGAGTAGGAGATGTGCCTATAATTGGATCGGGAACCTATGCCGATGATCGAGTAGCAGTTTCTGCAACAGGTTGGGGGGAACGTATTATGCTAAATGTTTCTGCTCATCGGCTAGCCAGTCATATGCGATATACAGGAGCTAGTTTGAATGAATCGATGTATTATTTGGTCTATGAATTATTGAATGAAGGAGAAGCGGGTTTTATCGCAGTAGATCGAGAGGGAAATATTTCAATGGAAACCAATACAGGTTCTATGTTTCGTGCCTCTCAAAGCGAAGGTGGTGAGAAGACCATAGCCATTTGGAAATAGTTCTTTAACCGTGATGAAAACGATCACGTAATTCTTGGACATAAACACCAATATCGTTTCGCAATTCATGGAAATGTTCATGAAATACTAAGTACTCAGATTTTTTGAATAAATTTTTTCCCTTGAGTTGTACTAGATGATTTAATCCGTAGTTTGCGTATAACAAAGACCGTTTAGTGTATGCAATGTTTGCCCCTATATATTCGTTGTCAAATCCAAAAGAGTATCCCCCTGCTAATTTAGCACCTATTTTTAACGTTTCTTCAACGAAATCGTCAATTTCACCGCTTTGGTGTTTTTCATTTATCGATAGCGCCCATCTTAAGATGTTAATGGCAAGATTTTTGGATCGAGAGTAGATTTTTAGATTATCTAAACTGCCGTAATTAGAATAGGCAAAGTCTTCGCTTAAGGCTTTCCATTCTTCTCCTGCGTCAAACTCCTCAATAGAATTATATGGAAACTCGTCTTCATCAAACTCATCTTCCTCTTCCCAATCTTCGTCATCTGGGAAATAGGCTTCGTCAAGTAGTAATTCCTCTTCTACATAGGCTTCGAATGCGTCATCTTCGTTAACACTTTCTTCAAGTAAAGTAATCCAACGAGGGGTAGAACCTCCACGAGGATCAGTAGTGATAAATTTCCTTAATTGATTAGTCTTTTTCTCTACTTCTGAAATATGCGCGTCCCACTGGCTCTCGTCCCAATTTTCATCGTCGGAATGGTTGTATTGCATATGAATTGAGCAATAGTGTTTAATGTTTTAATAAAAAAGCTGAATTTAGTACCCTTAGTCAAGAGCAAGTGGAAAAATACGGGTTTTTGTGGATAAATAAGTGTGTTAGCAGAAAAAAAGATTCTATAAGTAAATCAATCTCAAAAAACTAGAGCCGTTCGAGCAGACCCACTACTATACGTGTTAATTGCGGCTTTGCCATCTTGGCTGCATTTAATACATCATCTAGGCTCACGGGTTCAAGAGAATCGGGGAAACATTCATCGGTGATGACTGAAATCCCGAGCACTTCCATATCCATGTGTACTGCTGCAATGACTTCTGGGACGGTTGACATACCCACCACATCAGCGCCTAATTGTCGCATATATCGGTATTCAGCTTTGGTTTCGAGCATTGGCCCAGATACGGCTAAATATACTCCTTGATGTATTTCTATTTCCGCATCGATGGCAATTTGATTAGCAGTGGCCAATAAATGCTTTGTATAAGGTTGGGACATATCTGGAAATCGAGGGCCTAAATCAGGATCATTGACACCAATTAAGGGGTTATCTCCTAAGAAATTAATATGGTCATTAATGAGCATGATATCGCCACGCTTAAACTTGGGATTTAATCCGCCGCACGCATTGCTTACTAATAACGTTTGTATCCCTAACTTTTTGGCTACTCGGATCGGGAAGACAATTTGGTTCATTGAATAGCCCTCATAATAATGAAACCGCCCCTGCATTGCCATTACAGGTTTACCACCTAGATACCCAATTAATAATTTTCCGGTATGACTTTCTACAGTGGAAACAGGGAAGTGCGGTATATCTTTGTAAGGCAATTCTAATTCCAAGGTCATTTCTTCCGCTAATTTTCCCAGGCCGGTTCCTAGTATAAGTAAATATTCTGGGTTAATGGGTAGGCGTTCTTTAATGAATGAAATGGCCTCAACTCGCTGATTTCTGGCTTGTTCTATTGTATTAATTGACATATGGAATATGGATTAGTCTAATTCGTCAAGGAAGGTATTCATGAAATCATCGTCATCTAGAATTGAGCTCGTTGAGTCTTTCATTTTTTTTGAAGAATTAGATTTAGATTCTTTTTTCTGGCTGCTATTAAATGCATCAGAAGTTTCGGTATCATCTCTCAGGTTGTTTTCTTTGATATTCTTATCTGATTCAGAGGGGGAATCTTCTTTATCTTGGCCTGCTTTATTTGAAGTAGACACAGATGAATTCGGTTCTTCGATTGGATCAAAAATATGAAATTTATTAGCTGCAAATTTTTCAACCATATTTGTATTATTTTCTAAAAAATGTTTAAAGCTTTGAATCATCTCATCGCGGCGTTCGAGTAATCGAATCATCTCTTGTCGTATTGAAGAGCGCTGTTGTCGTGCTTCTTGAGTTATTCGTTCGGCCTCCATATAGGCCCTGTCTGTTGCGGTTTTAGCCTCATTTCTAGCCTGCTCCATTTTTTGGGTGACGGATTCTTTTGTTGTTTGCAAGGTTTCGTGCATCGCCTGCTCTACTTTTTCGTAATGGGTAATTCTTTTATTTAAACCTTGTATTTGCTCTTCTAACTCACCGTTTTTTTTATGAAGCTGTTCAACTTCATTGGCTACTAAGGCTAAAAATGTTTCAACTTCTCCTATATCAAAACCTCGAAGTGATTTATCGAATTGGTGCTGTTTAATTTCGAGTGGTGTTAATTTCATAGTACTTATTCTTTCGTTGTTTTTAGAAACTAGTCATCATCTTGAGGTTCATTAGAAGATCTTTTGGTGACTTTATTTTCTAAATATTCTATACGCCGTTGTAAGCGTTCGATATTTCCACGTAGCTCATCCGCCTCTCGCACATTAAAAAGACTCTTTTCTTCAAGCGCTAATTCTTTTTCTTTATATGAAAAAATCATAGCGCCACCGATAGCTACAATAGCAATGATGGCAAACCAAGGCAAACCAAATAACATAATTATATAGATTAGTTAAAGATTTAAAGTACCTAACACAATACGAAAAAAGAAAGAAAAGGTTGAAAGTCAGTTCTTAATTATTCTAGGTTCTCCTTCCAAAAATAGAGCTTCCAATTCGTAGCATGGTACTTCCTCTATTTAAGGCTATAGCATAGTCATTACTCATACCCATTGAGAGTTCGGTCAGATTTGGATGACTGTTGAGGTGGCGCTGCTGGAGATCTTGGAGTAACTGAAAGGTGTTTGAAATATACGCCTTGTCATCGGTAAACTTAGCCATACCCATGAGACCACGAGCATGAACGTGGTCAAGGGTACGCGCATGAATAAGCAATTCATCTATTTCACTAGCTTTACAACCACCTTTTTGCGGCTCATCACTAATATTCACCTGAATGAGCACATTAATAATCCGGCTATGTTGGGCGGCTCGTTTATTAATCTCATTTAATTGTTTTGCTTTAAACACCGAATGAATCCAATGGACATGAGCTGCAATAAACTTTATTTTATTTGTTTGAAGGGTCCCAATCATATGCCATTGCAGATCATCGTAGTCCAAGGATTCAGCTTTTTCTTGCAGTTCTTGCATTCTATTTTCGCCAAAATGGCGCTGACCAGCCTCATAGGCCTCTCGGATCATTTGCAGTGGCTTGGTCTTACTTACTGCTATCAAAGTTATTTCTTCTCTTTTTCTGCCAATCTCAAGACATTGATGCGTAATAGATTCTTCTAATATGGCTAGTTGTTCTTTTAATACAGGCATAGAGTAGGATAAATAAATGTTATTACTTTTAACTTAGTGTTATTAGCCTTATTTTTTAGTTTAATTATTAATTGAAGTTAACCAATTTTTGGTACTGAAATTTAAGATGTATATACCTTTCTGCTCGTGCTTAACGTACTCAAGCACTTGTTGTATGAGTTACTCTCCGATTTCTCACTCTCATAGATTAGGGAAGTAAGTGAGTCTACATATTCGACAAATATCTACCTTTTTGAATCAGTGGGCTCCACCAAGTGTCAAAATGGACTATGATAATGTTGGTTTGCTGGTTGGAAATCCAGATATGCCGGTTACTAACATACTCACGTGCTTAGATGTAACCGAAGAAATTGTTGAAGAGGCAATTCAAAAGGGATGTAATCTTATCGTTGCGCACCATCCTCTCATTTTCACTAAAATTGGACGCATAAATCCAACTCAATCTCAAGGCAGAATTATCTACTCACTTATTAAAAATGATTTGGCCTTATTAGTAGCTCATACTAATTTAGATGCGGCACTAGATGGGGTTTCATTTGCATTGGCAAATACTCTTGGATTAGATGGGCTTCGTTTTTTAAAGGCGAGTGAGCATATTTCAAGAAAAATAAGGTTGGTTACTACGCATGAGGAACCAAAATCAGTACTTAAATTATTGAATTATTATTCTGCAGAGAATGCACATTTTTTCAATGTTGAAAACAGATCAGATGGGGTCATATGTTTTGAGGCTACTATTGATCAGCATCTATTAAAAGAATTAAAATCTGGGCTAAAAAAAGAAGGATTATTAAAGGAAGGAAAATTTCAAGTAACCCAGTTAGCATCTCCCTCAAAAAATTATGGCTATGGAGTCATAGGTCAGTATCCAGAAAAGGGAGTTGGGATGAATGAATTTCTACACCTGGTATCGAAAGCGCTTCAATTGAAGGCGATAAGATACTCTGGTTCTGTAGATCGCATAAAAAAGGTTGCAGTGTGCGGAGGCTCAGGGAGTATACTGAAAAAAGAAGCCATAGCAGCAGGAGTACAAGCATTTGTTACTTCCGACATTAAATATCATGATTATTTTCTGGAAAAAGAGAATTTTATGCTATTGGATGTGGGTCATTATGAAAGTGAGTATCCAATGGTAGAGGCTTTAAAAAATGAACTCAGTGAAGCATTTGAGCAGATTGATGTGCTTATTACTCAGCGCATAACCAATCCCATGAACGTATATTTGTCCGACCAAGAATTAAAAACCCATCAAATACCTGAAAAACATACATGAAAGAAGTACTGCAGCAACTCGCTAATCTCCAGTATATCGATAGTAGAATTGATGAACTTAAACAGCTAAGAGGTGACCTTCCAGAGGATATTTTGGATATCGAAACTGACATTGCTCGTTTAGAGGCTAAACAAGCTAAGCTAGAGCAAGAAGATAAAGATTTAACCGTTGAATTGAATCAGCTTGAATTGGATATAACTAGTTCTACAGAAAAAGCAAAAAAGTATGAAGAACAGCAACTTACCGTTAGAAATAATCGGGAATACGATGCTCTCACCAAAGAAATTGAGGTCCAAAAGCAAGTTGTTGAAAAAGCGCATCTTCGAATTGAAGAAGCCCAAAAGCGTAAAGAGTTAGTCGTTCCGGAAAAAATGATTATTGATGAGAAATTAGATGATGTCCGTGGTGATCTTGACAAAATGAAAGCTAATTTAGATTCGGTCATGAGTAGTACCCAGGAAGAAGAAGATCAGCTAATTATTGCGAGAGAAGAAGTATTCAAAAATATTGAACCACGATATCTTCGTAATTACAATCGATTACGAGATGGGCTAAATAATGGTATCGCTGTAGTTGCAATGGATAGAGGAGCGGCTTTTGGAATGCGTCTACCACCACAAACACAGGTTGAAGTTCGCCGGAAGAATAAAATTATTTTTGATGAAAATAGCGGACGCATTGTAGTTGATAAAGCTTTCTTTGATAAAGCCAAAGACCAGCTAAGTTTCTGATTCACTTTAAATACTTGTATATTTAATTGAATGCATCGGGCAATCGCCTTGAGTCGCTTCGGCACTCAGGGAGGAAAGTCCGGACACCTACAAGTACCGTGCTCAGCGATCCTTTAGGCGTAGTTGAGGGTTTGCTTCGGCAAATACAGATAGTGCAGCAGAAAATAAACCGCTTTTTCGGAAGTAAGGGTGAAAAGGTGGGGTAAGAGCTCACCGCCTCTTGTCGTGAGACAGAGGGCTTGGTAAACCTCACGGGGTGCAAGTTCATGCAGGCAATATGTGTTACTTGTCATGACGTTGCCGGGTGGAACGCATTAGATAAATGATTGTCGTTTCAAATGTTAACTTGCTAATTTGAAATACAGAATCCGGCTTATAGATGTATTCAGCAAAATATGGAGCCCTCGTCCGAAAGGACGAGGGCTCTTTCTTTTATTAGGAACCTGTCTTAGTATATTTAATTTATACTATACAGGTAATGAATTTTTTCAAGCTTTGAAGTGAACTCCTTCTTTGAGATTTCGTTTCATTTGACGTTTAACATCTTTTTCCTTTATGCTATCACGTTTATCGTATAGCTTTTTACCCTTTGCCAAGCTAATTTGTAGTTTTGCTTTGCCTCGGACAAAATATAGTTTCAAAGGAACAATGGTGTGTCCTTTTTTTTGTACCCCTTTATCAAGAGCTCGTATTTCTTTTTTGTGTAGAAGGAGCTTACGATCTCTTTTAGGCTCATGATTCATGTAAGAGCCATGATCATAAGATGAAATATGTAATTCTTTCAGCCAAACCTCTTGTTCCCTTACAAATACGAAAGCATCGGCGAAATTTGCTTTTCCAGCACGGAGTGATTTAACTTCGGTCCCTTGAAGTGAAATTCCGGCTTCAAAAGTTTCCATGATAGTATATTCATGGTAAGCTTTTCGATTACTTATAGTTGGGGTATTATTCTTTTTCTCACTCAAAGTGATGCTAGTTTTAGCAGATTTTACAGTTTAAAACCAAATTTTTTAAGATCGGCGACAACATCATCCGCTGGAGTACGGTCTCCAAAAGTGGCATATATGCCTAATATTTGTTCTATCTCAGAAACGGCTTTTTCATTATCGGGATTAATTTGAAGAACTTTTAAGTATTCACGCAGCGCATTATTCATTTTATCTCTCATATTTGTAATGTCTGCATCTCTGTATTCTAGGAATAAACCATAGTTCAAATGTGTCATTTCTTTCAAAGTTCGAATTTTCGGGCTGTCTGGCATCCCTTCTAACAATTCTAAGGCGTCAGTGTATTTATCTTCAGCTAATAGCTCATCAATTTGAGAGGCGATATCGATATTACTAGGTGCATCAGAGTCTTGCCGTTCACTACTAGATGAGCAAAATATAAAACCGAGACTAAGTACGCATATGTTTAAAATCGAAATAAGTCTTTTTGGTATATTCATAAAGAGAACTAAGGGTTACAGTTTACAGATATTCAGCATCATTATAATAAGAAGCTTCAATGAATATTATAGGTCTTAAATTACTTATTAGTACATTTTTACTGAATTCTTTTTCTGAAAAGAGTTGTTAAAATAAACATGCACCATGGTATTATGGGTTCATGCTTGCTCAAAAAGAGCATGATATGGCCCATTTAAGTTTCAAATACTAGTCTGATAAAGCACCTAATCAAAATGCACTTTAGCTGATTAAGGTTAACGGGTTATGGCTAATACAAAGAATAAAAATAAACATACTTACCCAACCTAAAATTGTGCGTCCTGGATTTAATTGTTCTTTGTAACGCACAGGGGGATGTTCAATTTTCACAACATATGCAATAAAAAAAGACCAGAAAACCCATAAAACAGAACCTTGTTGAGGTAATGAGGGAGTCCATACATACAGAAAAAAGCCACATAGTAAGAGGGAAAGTGGAATCATGGCCCCCATCCAATAGAGGTGATCTTTGTAAGCTTTTTTCATGAGTAGGCTAAGCATGATAGTCCAAATTCCCCAAGCATATCCAATAGAACTAAAGCCGTAATTAGTTAAATAGTTTTGGAAAAAAGGGATAGCTTCTATACCGGCCAGTACAGTTAAGCCCCCATAAAATATACGAGCGATAATCAGATGTTTTTCATGGCCAACTAAACCATATAGAATGTGCCCACCATCGAGCTGTCCGAAGGGCATTAAATTGAGTGCTGTGAAAAATAAGCCAAACCAACCTGCCAATAGAAAAGGATAATGCATAATTTCGTACATGGGGGGGGCTGAGGGAAAAAAAGAGGCTATAAAACTATATAGTGGCGTTTCTCCAAATAAAAATACTATTTGGCCCTCCAACAAAGAAGGCAACGGGAGGTAATATCCAAACTCGTTAAAGTGATCAATGAGTATCTGGTGATCCCCAAATTCGTTTAAAAAATTGGGTCCTGGCATTGTAAAAAAACCGACAATAAGGATGATTAAAGATACAATGAATCCGGCTATTGGACCAGCTGCCCCAATATCAAATAAGCTTTTAGTACCTTGAATCCGTTGGCGAATTTTTATTACGGCCCCTAATGTTCCGATACCTACAGGTAAGGGTATATAATAAGGTAAGCTTACACATACTCGATGGTACACAGCGGCAAAGTAATGGCCAAATTCATGAACAGTTAGAAAACTAAGCAGAAGAGAGGCAAATAAAGCCCCAGCTTTAAGGTCTTCATTCGTAGGAAATGGAAAGCTAATTCCTACTACTACTTTAATTTGTAGGCCTTTACCCACTAGTAAAGTACTTACGATACTGACAGAGATAAAAGTAAGAATGAAAAGAATACTGTGTATTAAAAGCTCCTTTGTTGTGGGCACTTTAATTTTCTCCCTATGGGCTTCTGTGTCATGATATCGATTTGATGGAAGGGGATTATCTGAGTGTTCTATGGTTGGAATTTCAGACATTGGTCATAGATCATTTGGTTGAAGCATCTTGGGGACATATATATCTTAATGACTTCTATTTATGGGTAAGGTCATGCAACGCGCACCACCTCGGCCTCGACATAGCTCATGCCCTTCAAAACCTATAGCAATTTTATTATATGTACTATCATGTTTAGACCAATCATAGTTTTTGTTACCATACTCTTCTAGAAATTCATGGGTTTTCAAATAGGTATAACCATGGTCTGCTAAAGCCTTGAAAGTGTATGTATTTCTATCATATCCCATTATTACCCCAGGAGCTAATGCAAAAACGTTCGCTCCATCTGTCCATTGTTCCCGCTCTTGTTGTACCCCTTCACTTCCGCCACAGGAAATGAAAGTGTATTTCTTACCTGTAAATTCTTCTAAAGCCTCTTTTAAATGATAGCGAGATTCTACCACGACCTGGTCATTCTGTTTTCTTAATGCCACTACATTATTAGCCTTTTTTTGAAAAACCGGTGGATAAATGACACATTCATGTTCACTTGCAAAAGTAAAGATGGTGTCAAGATGCATAGAGGATCGTTGTTTTGGTATGTCAATGGCCAATATTGTTTCAACTCCTCCAGTCATTAAAGATTCAGCCGCTTTAAGCATTCCAGCAAAGGAGCTTCGTTCGCTTATCCCAATAAGAATTAATTCTTCAGATGCGACTAAAATATCACCCCCTTCAATGGATTGTTCGGCCGGTAGTTGTATTATGGAATTACGGACCGGATCAAACAAGGGATGGTAGTGCACAAGCATATCCATGAGAATGGACTCCCTTAGTCGGGCCGGAGTTGCTGCTCGGGATAAGATTATTTGATTCCCAATTACCGCCGCTAAATCACGAGTAAATAAAAGGTTTGGAACGGGATGAATGGGTATGTTGGCTAGTGCTCGTAACTTATTTTCCGAAGCCTTTCCACTAATACTCTTTAGGCTTGATAAGGAGGCTATATGTTTAGCAAAACTATCAGAACCTTCAATAGCCCAGACTAATAAATCAGAAGGATCTAAGGCTTCTAGTTCTTTTCTAACAAGATTCAACGGAAGGTTGGGAAAAGCTTTAATCAATTCATCTATGAAGTATTCCCTAGCTTCTTTTTGTTCAAAGCATTGGTTAAATAATGTGCGTATTTCAAAAACCTGGTTTGAATCCTTCATGATAGTTTTAAAGACCTGGATCATATCCAAATGCTCTTCTCGGGCATCTTCTTCGAATATAATATCATCGAAAAGTAACTCATGTTTAATCCTAGGATCTATCCAGGACAACTCAGGACCAGGTGTATGAACAATAACCCCACTTAAATGAGAGATTTCAGAAGAAACGTTTAGAGCCATACGTAAGTTTAATTATAATGACACAATACATTATAAATATACGCTTTAGAATTGCCATTATTAAGCGGAATTGAACGACTTCATTTAGTATTTTAATTCGATGTCTACTCATTCAGAAATAGAATCACTTATGTTTTTATTGGAGGATCCAGATCCTTTTGTGCAGGAACAAGTTCAACTTCGGTTTATGGAGTTGGGGGATCGTGCTATACCTTTACTCGATAAGATACGCGTCCAAACCAAGGATAAGGAAGAAAAAAAACGAGCGAAAGATATACTTCATAAACTCACATTTACTTCGCTAAAAGAAGGTTTTGCTGAGCTTTTACTTCAGGGTATAGGTAATCGCGCACAATTGGAAAGGGCTGTGTTCACACTTGCAAGATTTGGTAATCCTACATTACGAGAGTATGAATATGTAAAAAAATTAGATCATTTCGCCGACATGATACGCTCAAGCTTGCGGTACAATCGAACTGAGCGTGAAGAAATGCAAACGTTCATGAAATTTATTTTTGAGGATTTAAATTTTCGCGGCGATAACAAGGATTACCATAATCCGGCCAACGGATTCATTGATCAAGTAATTGAGCGAAGAAAAGGCTTACCAATATCTCTTAGTTTAGTGGCAATGTTTATTGCACGAAGGCTTCAATTACCTGTTTTTGGTGTGAATATGCCTATTCATTTTATGCTAGCTTTTGTAGGTGAAAAAGAGGAACAGCTCATTGATCCTTATGATCAAGGAGCTGAAGTAAGTTATGATCAATGTTATTTCTTTTTAAAAAAGAACAATGTTACACCAAAACCGGATCATTTTAAGATGGCTTCCGATATAAATATTCTGGCTCGTTGTATCAGAAATTTAATGCATAGTTACGAGCGGAACGAAGAGCATGATCGAGTGCGAGATTTAAAAAGCCTTCTAGAATTAGTTGAAGATGAAGCAGTTTAGTGGGTATTAAAGACTTGAGGACCAAAATTAAGTTTATGGTGCTGGAATAGGCAGAAAAAGGTCGTACTTTATTCATTTTAAACTAATCAAAACTTCATGAGCAAAGCGGTTACCAGCGAAACATGTATTTCTACTGAGGCCTTAAAACGGCGTACTTTTGCAATTATATCTCATCCAGATGCAGGTAAGACAACACTCACTGAAAAGCTGTTGCTATATGGTGGGGCTATTCACGAAGCGGGTTCCGTACGAGCTCGTAAGGCTACGCATCATGCGGCTTCGGATTGGATGGCTATTGAAAAAGAACGAGGTATTTCGGTGACCTCTTCTGTTATGCGCTTCGAAAAGGATGGGATCAAGTATAATTTATTGGACACACCAGGCCACAAAGACTTCTCTGAGGACACCTTGAGGACCTTAGTGGCCGCTGATTCGGGTTTAATGGTGATCGATGTGGCAAAAGGTGTAGAGGAACAAACCGAAAAGCTCTTTGAGGTATGTAAATTGCGTGAGGTTCCGGTCATTACCTTTGTAAACAAGTGTGATCGTCCCGGTATGGAGCCATTGGGAGTACTTAGCAATATTGAGAATAAGTTAGGCATTGAAGCTGTACCGGCCAGCTGGCCTATGGGGTATGGGCAAAAGTTTCAAGGTATTTATGATGTCCAGGCTAAGAAAGTACATGTCTATGAAAAAGCCAATCATGGAGCCAAAAAGGCTACTACTGATTTACTTGGCCCAGAAGAAGCATTGGAGAGAAGTAATTTATCAAATCTCGAGAAAACGTCATTTTTGGAAGAGCTTTTGCTCATTGACGATATTTATGCAGGAATGGATCTCGATCTGTATAGTGAAGGTAAAGTAACCCCTGTTTTTTTTGGGAGCGCATTAAATAACTTTGGCTTGGATGTATTCTTACAGTATTTCCACCGCTTAGCTCCATCGCCACAAGGATATGAATATTCGGTAGGAGAGCAAAGAGAACTGGAGGATGAATTTTCAGGCTTCATTTTTAAAATGCAAGCCAATATGAATCCAGGCCACCGAGACTGCGCGGCTTTTATTCGTATAGCCTCTGGTAAGTTTAAGAGAGGACAGGAGGTGGTAATCTCTCATACGGGTAAGAAACTAAAATTGGCAACACCACATACCCTTATGGGGGATGACCGGCAATTGCTAGAAGAGGCTTACCCAGGTGATATTGTATCCATTTTTAACCCTGGATATTTTCGTATTGGGACAACTCTATATGCAAAAAATCCTGTGCAGTTTGATATTATACCTCTATTTACACCAGAACATTTTCAGAAAGTAGCTACGAAAGACCCATTCAAGCGGAAACAGCTAAGAGAAGGCCTGAAACAACTCTCTGAGGAAGGAGTGGTTCATGTATTTGAGGTTCCAAATGGCGTAGGAAATGAACTTCTTTTGGGTACAGTTGGAGTTTTACAGTTTGAAGTAGTTGAACATAGAATGCGCGAAGAATACAATGTTGAATTGGTCAAGACACCGGTAGTTTATCATTGCGCAAGGTGGTTGCCTAATGATAGAGCTGACATCATTTTAAACTTGGAGTCGGCTTACTCCACCCATGTAACAAAGGATTTGGAAGAAAATCCAATTGTCCTTTTCGACTCTATGTATGCCCTCCAACAGGCAGAAGAAAAAATTGGAATCGAACAACTATTTAAGTTTAAGCAAGGTTAATTCAAAAACAGCAAAAACACAGGTTCTCAAATAAAGATCTAGAAATGAGCAAGCTTAGTATAGAGCTTGGTATACTAGATCGAATAATACATATAGCCGATTATATACCTATTAGATCTGTTTTCTAGAGCCAAAATGGATTAAAAAAATCATTCAATCGCTACGAATTTATCCTATTAGCCTGATCCTATATTTTTTCTAAGTTTAATGTAAAATAACTATTTAAATATCAAGATTTAGTCCTATGACTTAGATGAAGAAACAAAAGGTTTATATAGTCCCTGGATAAGGCGAGTCTGGCTCAAGAAATAATAAAACCGCTAAGCTTTCTTAAGAAGAGATTTTTTGGGTTGTATGGTTAAGGAATTACTTGCTTAGCATCTTCGGCCAAGGAAAGTACAGCTTGCTGATACAGTGAACTCGTATTGTATCGTAATATCGCATCGTTGATATTTCCTTCGATTTTGGTAAAGTGAGCTAAATAATTTGCTACGGAGCGGATGTTATCTGGCATATGATACAGTCCTTGACCCGCACTGTTTTTCCACCACCTGTTTAGTGAGTAGGGGATAAACTGGGCATAGGACATAGCCCCGGCGTAGCTGGATTGTAAACTCATAACATCTAAGCCGGTTCTCTTACAAAAACGAAGTAACTCGATAAGTTGTGCCTCGGCAAAACTGTATCTATAATCTTCTGCCATCATGGAGATATATGCGTTGAGTGGGTTATAACTCCCCTTGTAGCGGCCAAATTCAGATTCCACCCCTAAAATACCCATAATAATTTCTTTAGGGATCCCAAATTCTTTTTCTGCAGCTAGCAACTCAGTGGAGTAAGCGTCATAGAAGTCGGCTAATTTATTTTTTTTTATTTCGTAGGCTAATATTTTCTTGTAATCCTCAAAGCTTTCAATTCGACGTTCAGCGGAACGGGTGAATTTTTTGGTAATCCCCTCAATGTATTGGAATCTATTATCAACAAGATATTCGCTTAAATCCCATCCCATGTCGTTATATTGGCTCTCAATTAATGTTATTCGTTGTTGAATATTTGCTGGTATGTTTTGGGCATCGATTTCAGGGGCTTGCATTGTAGACTTAACAGATTGTGCATGAGTGAATTCTCCCCCCAAGAAAGTAATTGAAAGGCCTATGGCGAGTCCAGAGCTAAAAATATGCTGAAGTATATGATAGATTTGTTTAAGCAAAGTTTTTTTTTGAAGCTCTAAGGAAGCTAGTTTAGCATAGCTGGCAGATTTTTTTTGTGTTGGATAAATATAAGGTTTCATAGGCCAATTAGTTTCTATGTTAAAACATTGTGTCTCAGTATAGCAAAGATTTGCCAAATACATAAACCAGTTTATACAGGATTTTGATAGGAATCTCATATGACTATCAACTATAAATGCCTTATATTTGAATTTAAATATTGTTTCTTTTAACCTCTTTTTTATTTGGGAGCTTACGAGTCGTATAGGTATCAATCTTAGGCGGGCCCGACGACTTAAACCCAATTAAATGAGGTAAATACAAACCTAATCGAAGAAAAAGAATTATGGCTAAAGAGTTTGATATATGCGTAATAGGTTCAGGCCCCGGTGGTTATGTGGCAGCAATTAGAGCTTCTCAACTTGGCTTTTCTACGGCAATTGTAGAAAAACGACATCTCGGTGGGGTTTGTTTAAATATTGGATGTATACCGACTAAAGCACTATTACGTTCTGCTGAAGTGCTCGAATCTATTCAGCATGCCTCAGATTACGGAATTGATGTGACTGGTTCTAAGGCTGATTTTACTGGTATGGTAAAGCGAAGCCGAGGCGTAGCGAATAAGATGAGTAAAGGGGTTCAGTTCCTAATGAAGGCTAATAAAATCAAGGTATTTATGGGGACTGGGGTGTTTGCCTCTAAAACCGAGTTAGAAGTACAGAATGAGTCAGGTAAAGTGATCGATCGAATTAAAGCAAACCACTTCATTATTGCTACGGGTGCCCGCCCTCGCATACTGCCGAATCTTCCTATTGACGGTAAAATGATTATCGATTCTGAGGCCGCAATGACGATGGATAAGCAGCCAAAGAAGATGGTTATCGTGGGTGCTGGCGCGATTGGAGTTGAGTTTGCGTATTTTTATAATACTATTGGTACGGAAGTCACCTTAGTTGAATTGCAGAAGACCTTAGTACCGGTTGAAGATACCGATGTGGGTAGAGAACTGGGTAAAATCTACAAGAAAAAAGGAATGAATGTCCTTACTGAAAGTACGGTTGAGTTGGTTACTAAAAAAGGAAAAGGGGTAGAAGTAACCGTTAAGACCAAAAAAGGTGAGCAAAAGATTGAGGCGGATGTGGTGCTATCAGCCGTTGGAGTGACCGGTAATGTTGAAGGATTAGGCCTAGAAGAAATAGGCGTTAAGATAGAACGAGGGGCCATTGTGGTGGACCGATCTACCTATTCCACTGGAGTGGAAGGTATTTATGCGGTTGGTGACGTTACTGGTGCCCCATGGTTGGCTCATAAAGCCTCTCACGAAGCTATTGTACTCATTGAACAACTATCGGGTAAAAATCCGAAAGTAATTAATTATGAAAACATTCCAGGTTGTACTTATTGTGAGCCTCAAGTAGCATCTGTTGGTCTGACTGAAGCCGCAGCCAAAGAAGCGGGTTATGATGTTAAAGTGGGTAGATTTCCATTATCTGCTAGCGGTAAAGCAACGGCCCTAGGACACGAGGAAGGATTTGTAAAAGTGGTATTTGATGCCAAATATGGAGAGTGGTTAGGTTGCCACATGATTGGTTTTGGTGTTACCGAAATGATAGCTGAAGCAGTAGTTGCTAGAGACTTAGAGACTACTGGGCACGAGATAATCAGCGCTGTTCATCCTCATCCAACCCTGTCAGAAGCAGTAATGGAGGCGGTAGCTGAAGCCTATAATGAAGGGGTTCATTTAGGTACCCCAGTTGAAAAATAAGTCATAAATTAGACTAATGATATGAAGGATGATGCTCCGGAAGCTAGTTCAATTCTAGAGGTTTATGACCTAGAAAGAGCTGGGTACCGTGGTGTTTGGGATTTTCAAAAGGAACTTCAAAAAGCGCTTATCCAGCAAAAGAGAAATCCGGGACACAAGGAATATACAGATGACGATCTAGCCGATGTGCTGCTTCTTGTAGAGCATCCACATGTGTATACTTTGGGCAAAAGTGGAAATACTGAACATTTGTTACGCTCTGTAGAGGAACTTGACGAGATTGAGGCTGAATTTGTCCCGGTGGATCGTGGAGGGGACATCACCTACCATGGCCCAGGGCAGGTTGTTGGATACCCGATAATGGATTTGGATCGCCACTTTACCGATATACATAAATATCTACGCTATTTAGAAGAGGTACTAATTCGCACTTTGGCCCAGTATGAGCTAGAAGCTGGCAGGGCAGAAGGTCAGACAGGTGTTTGGCTCAAAAATCGAAAAATAGCAGCGATGGGCATTCGCTCCTCTAGATGGGTGACTATGCACGGATTTGCTCTTAATGTGTCTACCGATATGGACTACTTTTCTCATATTGTCCCTTGTGGCATTCAAGATAAACATGTTACAAGCCTGCAGCGGGAGTTAGGAACGGAAATCTCTCTGGATTTGGTTAAAAAACAGATAGTTCAATCCTTTGAGGAGGTTTTTCAAATGCAGGCTCATTGGGTAGGTGGTGGCAGAGAACTACAAGATAAAATTTCGTATTTTAATACAGTACACAATGGATGATGAACCTGTTGAAAAGGTTTAATAATCGTCTATGATGGGCATCGCAGAAAGGAGCAAATTTATGATTAAAGAATTGAATGTAGTAGATCGTGCTATTACCAAAAGACGACCTGATTGGTTACGCGTCAAGCTTCCTTCTGGCGAAAAGTTTAAAGAAGTACTCGACACAATAAATGAGCATAAGTTAAATACGGTTTGCTCGGAAGCTCGTTGCCCTAATATGGGCGAATGCTGGGGTGCAGGGACAGCGACTTTTATGCTTCTAGGTGATGTATGCACGAGATCCTGTGCTTTCTGTGCCATTAAAACGGGTCGGCCCCCTGCTGAATTAGATTGGGAGGAACCAGTACGCGTAGCGGATGCAGCACGTAAGATGGGTCTTAAACACGTTGTTTTAACATCTATAAATCGAGATGACAGAAAGGATGGAGGGGCGCCTATTTTTGCGGCAACTCACACCGAATTGCGGCGCGTCATTTACGGAGTTACAATTGAATCTCTTATTCCTGACTTTAAGGGTGATTGGGAGACTTTACAAATTGTATTGGCTACTCCGCCTGATGTATTGAGTCATAATTTAGAAACAGTACCTGCACTCTACCGTAGAGTTCGCCCACAGGCCAAATACCAACGATCGCTTGATCTGTTGTTGCGTACTAAAGAAGCGGGAATTCGTTCTAAAACGGGGATTATGGTTGGGCTAGGTGAAACTAGAGAACAGGTTATTGAGCTCATGCAAGATTGTGCGAATCACCAAGTGGACGTACTTACTATTGGGCAGTATATGCAGCCGACCAAAATGCATCACCCAGTGAAAGATTGGATTCATCCGGATCAGTTTGCTGAATACAAAGAAATAGGTGAGCATATAGGGATCGAGCATGTTGAGAGCGGTCCATTGGTCCGTTCTTCGTATCATGCCGAGCGCCACATTTAGTGTGATATGCACCTTTGTTAATTAACTAGTCGGAATTAGAATGGCGGCAACCGTAACCGTACTTTTTATAAGCTATTTGTTAGGCTCTACACCTTCCGCGATATGGGTGGGTAAAGCCTTCAAAGGAATAGACGTGCGTGAACACGGAAGCGGAAATGCAGGCACTACCAATACATTTCGAGTATTAGGTATACCCTTTGGTGTAACTGTTTTTGTATTAGATTTTATGAAAGGTTTTGTGAGTTCATTTTGGATTAGTGGCTTAGCCTTTTTTTGGTTTAGCGGGCCATTGGCCCCCCCTAATTGGGACGTAGAGGCCTTTCTTAGTATTTCTTGCGGAATGGCGGCTGTATTTGGTCATATGTTTCCTGTTTTTGCTGGCTTTAAAGGTGGAAAAGGTGCAGCGACGGCCTGCGGAATGCTTTTTGGTATCGAGCCTATTTCCATTGGCATTTCGTTTGCACTTTTTGGATTCATCGTATGGACCACCAAGTATGTTTCCTTGGCGTCTATCGTTTCTACTGCCATTTATCCAATTACTTTATTAATTATGCGCTATGGTTTGGACAGGTATGTAGATGGGAGCATAATCATCATTGCTGGCATGATAGCATTTGGAATAATTTATAAACATAAACCAAATATCGGTCGCTTAATCGCTGGTACTGAAAATAAAGTCGGTGCAGGGACATCAACCATTGCTTCTACTGAAGCGGGCACATCCTCGGTGAATTAAAAGCTAATTATGAGCAAACAACGTATTGGGATTATTGGGGCAGGCAGCTTTGGAACAGCATTAGCAAAGGTGTTTTATGAGGCTGGGAACCAAGTCCAAGTTTGGGCTAGAGAACCAGAAATTGTTGCACATATAAATTCCTTTCATTTTAATCCTAGATATTTGCCGCATCTAGTGTTGCCTGATGCGGTTCTTGCCGTATCTGGGTTATTAGAAGTTGTACAAGAAAAAGATCTATTGGTGTTAGCGACCCCATCACATACCTTACGCGATATGGCTAGTCGAATAAAAACGATGCTTAGTGGCAATGAAGTTGTCTTAACTGTGTCAAAAGGAATTGAACAGAACAGCTTTAAAACAATGTCTCAGGTACTGGTTGATGTACTTGAAGATGTGATTAGCCCTGACCAGATTGGAGTATTATCAGGGCCTAGCCACGCCGAAGAGGTGGCACATCAAAAACCAACAACGGTTGTAGCAACATCGTATTCTTCTCAGGTGGCTACCTATATTCAGAATACATGTATGACCCCTATGTTTCGTATTTATGTTAATAATGATGTGGCAGGGGTCGAAATAGGGGGTTCCGTTAAAAATATTATGGCTATAGCCGCTGGGGTTATTGACGGTGCAGGATGGGGGGATAATACTAAAGCGGCACTTATTACACGCGGCTTGCATGAAATGAAGCTTATGGGGGCACATTTTGGCGCACTTATGGATACCTTTTCTGGACTTACAGGAATTGGGGATCTTATAGTAACTTGTACTTCAACTCATAGCCGTAACCGCCGTTTGGGACATCTCATTGGAGAAGGGAAAAGTCTAGAAGAGATTATTGGTGGAATGGAGATGGTAGCCGAAGGCGTTAAAACAACTAAAGCGGTATATTATTGGGCTCAAAAAAATTCGATTGAAATGCCCATTACTTCAGCGGTATACCAAGTGCTTTTCGAAGGAGTAAACCCCATTGATGTAATGATACAGCTGATGAATCGCGATCCTAAACAAGAAGGTTTACAGGGGATTTATTGATGGAGGAATACGAACAGTACTTAAAGTATTCGGGAACAACAAGGTTTAGTTCAATGTCGAAAGCCGATTTGACCAATCTGGTTCAGAGAGGGGAATCGTCCATTTTGGAGTTTAAGCAGAAGGTAACATCCCCTGAAAAATTGGCACGCGAAATTGCCGCTTTCGCTAATACCGAAGGAGGAATCATACTAGTTGGAGTGGGAGATAAGGGAGAGTTGATCGGTTTAGAGACTTATTTGGAAGAGGAGTTTTGGCTGAAACAAGCAGCAGAGCAAGAATGTGTTCCACCTGTAAATATTACCTTCGAACTCTTTCAGATTGGGCAACGGGATATTCTTATTGTAAATGTACCTGAATCTCCAGTAAAACCAGTACAGGTTAAAGCTAGTAAATCTAGTAAAATACGGAAGGTATATATTCGGGTAGATGATGCTAGCGTTGAGGCAAGTAATGAATATATTCAGGTTTTAAAGCAAAATGGGGCTACCCAAGGAATTACCTTTGAGTATGGTGAAAAAGAGCAAATTTTATTCCGTTATTTAAAAGAATACAGTGTTATTACAGTATCAGATTTTTCTAATATTGCACATATCAATAGCTACAGGGCAGCCAAAATATTGGTGAATTTAGTAAGTGCGGGGGTATTGGACCTTTATGAAAAAGACGGTAAAGCACACTACACATTTTCTGTAAAATCTGTGTAATTTTAGAAGGTATGGGCCAAAAGAAAAATATAATCAAAAAATCTATGCGCAGCAGCGAAGAGAAACTGGACGCGAATGAATTGTTACAAGATTCATTGGACGAAGTAATTGCTTCGTTAATTGATTTGGATGAAGATAATATTTCTCAGGATTCTTCAGTAGGTCAAACCCATATAGATGAGGGCCTACAAAATGTCGAAAATTTAGATTTAGAAATTGAGAGACCCATTGTGCTTACCGAACGAGCGGCTCGGCAAGTACAGAAAATTGTGGAGCAGGAAAGCTTGGAACCCGGACTATACTTGCGTGTTGCGGTTGAGGGGGGTGGCTGTTCAGGTCTTAGTTATAAATTAGGCTTAGATCACATTGCTGACGATGATCGAATATACGTTAGTTTTGGAGTAGAGATTATTGTAAAAAAAGAACACCTAATTTATTTAGAAGGGATCAGCATTGACTATCCTGACGGGCTAGACGCACGCGGGTTTGTATTCGATAATCCCAATGCTACCGATAACTGCGGATGCGGCGAAAGCTTTGCTGTTTAATTTCGATGCGCTTTGGCTTTTATTATCAATCCTCGGATTTCTTGAGCAGAGATGTATTGTTTGTTATTACAAAAGTGACAAACGATTTCCTGATCGTTGTCTTTTATATCTTCTAAATCTTCAAGATTAAGCATAGTCAACGCATTTAGAAATCGCTTGCGACTGCACCTACAAAAGAAATCAATAGAGTTTCGACTAAGTTCCTTTACCTGAATAGGTGACACAGATCGATGCATAATTTCATCGATGTATATTTTTTCCGAAAATAATTGATCGATGGGTTGAAACGAAGCTAAACGTTCATGAAGCATATCAATTTGCCCGTCTGGCGCGTCCGGAAGGCGTTGAAGAAGCAATCCTCCGGCTTCGGATATGGAGCCGTCTTCCGTAATTCCAACATCAAGTATGACCGCAGAAGGTATTTGCTCGGATTGTACTAAATAGTGGGCAATGTCGCGGGTTACATCACCTGCAACCAATTCTATAGAGCTGGTTCTCGGTTCTGCCTCGTTATAGAGTACTTTGGTTAGGCTGAGTACGCCTAACCCAATACCATCAGACAATAAAACATTCGGGTCATCATAGGCTAATTCGGCCTTTGGTTTTCCCACATAACCCCGAACTTCTCCTAAACTATTAGCTTCTGCAATCACATATTGTAGTGGACCGTTGCCATCGAGTCGAATTTGGATACGTTCTTCATTTTTTAATTCAGAGGCTAATAAAGCGGCAGCGGTAAGTGTTTTACCCAGAATTACGGTGGCCAAAAGGGATAATCCATGCCTAGCCCTAGCCTCATTGACCACCGCTGTCGTTTTGACTACGGAGAGTTTGAAATGACCGTCTTTGGTTACTCCTTTAACTAATCGGTCTTTGAACAAAAAATTTTCTTTAGTAGTACTCATGATTCTTTTTTAGCGTTTGCTAAACGCTGTTCTACAAGTTGATTACTCGCTAAATTAGGGGTTAGATTGTGAATTTCTGCATGTTCAAAGACCTCCATTAGGGTGTGATAAATTCCGCGGGTTTGCGTCTCTGCTCTTTCATGATTGTAACCACCTATTTCGTTTGAAATATTAATGATGCCCCCTGCATTTACAACGTAATCGGGAGCATAGAGGATGGATTTATCTTTCAATTGCTGAGCGTGTATTTCTTCCATGAGAATGTTATTAGCTCCACCTACTATAAAGTCACAGGCTAAACTATTAATTGTTTGGTCATTGATAACCCCACCTAGTGCGCAGGGACTTAATACGTCAACCTGGAGGGAAAGGAGATGTTCCGGTGCAATAATTTTTCCTCCCACTTTTGCAGCCAAATGCTCGGCTTTTTCGGAATAAATGTCAGAAATAAAGAGTTCAGCCCCTTCCTTTTGAAGATGCTTGGCTAAATAGGATGCAACATGACCGGCTCCTTGTATTGCGATTTTTTTTCCTTCTAGACTACTTTTACCCGTAGCGTATTTCATGGAAGCCTTCATACTCATATAGACTCCAAGCGCTGTGAAAGGGGAGGGATCACCACTACCGCCCAAATGCTTTGGTAAGCCGGTGACATGAGAGGTTTCTTCATGCACCCATACCATATTCTCTTCGTTCATCCCTACATCCTCAGCGGTAATATATTGCCCACTCAAGAAATCTACACATCGTCCAAAAGCCCAAAAGAGCTCCTTGGACTTTTCGGTTCTTGAATCCCCTATAATTACCGCCTTTCCTCCACCTTGCTCAAGTTTGGAGATCGCTGCCTTGTACGTCATGCCTTTCGAAAGCCGGAGTACATCATCCAATGCGGTTTCAAGATTAGGATATGGCCACATTCTGGTTCCACCTAAAGAAGGGCCAAAAGTCGTATCATGAATGGCTATAATAGTTTGCAGTCCTGTTTTTTCATCCTTGAAATAAACAACTTGCTCATGTGATGCCGTAGCTGCTGTGTGCACAGGAGTATAAAAAAGCCCTGAAGAAATTTCGGTTGCCTTTCCGAACAATGTAGAAGCGTCGCTCATAAAGGATAGTATTGGATGGTGTTATTTTTATAAATATACCAAAAAGCCTTAATGTTTACTTAGTATCTAAATGTGGAATAAAGTATAATTCATTTAATATAAATTGAATAGGTCAAATTGGCATAAAAGCTAATGTGACTTTTATGTATAAAAATAGAAATAAAGGTAACCACAACTATGTCATTCCGCTGGGTAATTACACAGTTGGAGCAGAAGGAAGCTGTATCCAACTTAATGGAAATGCTGAATGTTCCGGAGTCTATAGCTCGACTATTGGCAATACGCGGTATCTCAAGCTTTGAAGGAGCAAAACAATTTTTCAGACCATCCCTAAACGAACTGTATGATCCCTTTCTAATGAAAGATATGGACCGAGCATCCGAGCGTCTTTCTTTAGCTATTCGTTCCAATGAAAAAGTATTGGTATATGGAGATTATGATGTAGATGGAACCACCGCTACAGCTATTGTCTATAACTTCTTGAAAGAATTTGGGGTGGTGGTTGACTATTATATTCCACATCGATTTAAAGAAGGATATGGAATTAACCCCGAGGGAGTACAGTATGCATACGACATGGGTGCACAGGTTATCGTATCGGTTGATTGTGGAATTACCGCCATCAAAGAAGCCGATGAAATCAAAGCCCTTGGTATGGATCTAATTATTTGTGACCATCATACTGTAGGAGCAACGTTGCCTAATGCTTATGCAGTATTGGATCCAAAACGGGAAGACTGCTCCTACCCCTTTGACGGATTATCTGGGGCGGGTGTAGGTTTTAAATTAATTCAGGCTACCCTAGCCCGGCTAGGGCTTCCTGCGAAGATAGCCTATGACTATTTGGATTTATTGGCTATATCTATTGCATCAGATATCGTACCCATTATTGATGAAAATCGAATTTTAATGTGGGCTGGTTTGGAGCGACTCAGATCTAATCCAAGAGTGGGAATTCAGGCATTGATGGACCTTATTCGGCTGCCACAAGCTGAATTAGATACTAAAAAAATTGTGTTTTCTATCGGTCCACGAATTAATGCGGCGGGCCGGATGGGGGATGCTTCCACCGCTGTAAAGTTACTGATTGCAAAAGATAAACCCGAGGCTAAATTAATGGCTAGTGAGTTGGAATCCATTAATGAAAGACGCCGCAACACCGACACTACTACAATGAATGAGGCAGTAGAACAGATTGAAGAGCAATTGAATATGGATCGGATCTCGGCGCTTGTACTGTTTAATCCTGATTGGCATTTAGGTGTTATTGGTATTGTTGCTTCTCGTTTGGTGGATTTGTACCACAGACCGACTATTATGCTAAGTGAAGTTGATGGAAAGATTAAAGGTTCAGCTAGAAGCATTCGTGGATTTAACATCTATAAAGCAATTTTAGAATGCGAAGATCTATTAGAACAATTTGGTGGACATGAATATGCCGCTGGCTTAACCTTAAAGAATGGAGCGCTAAAAGAGTTTCGAAACCGAATGAATAGTAAGGCAGTGGAAGAGTTATCGGGAAGTTCCTTTGAGGCTGAATTACTGGTCGATGCGGAAATAAATCTGTCAGAGATTGATGGTAAGTTCTGGAAATTGTTGCATCAGTTTCAACCATTTGGGCCGGACAATACCAAACCTTTATTTACTAGTAAGGGGCTAAGCACAGTTGGAGTTCCTACTATAGTTGGAAATGGACATCTAAAGCTTCGATTAAAGCAAGAAGGCTCTCCTATATTTGACGCGATTGGGTTTAACATGCATGATTTAATGCCCATTGTACGCGATAAGAAATCATTTAATATCGCATATGAGCTGGAAGAAAATACCTGGAATGGAAACACCTCTGTACAGATTCATTTGAGCGATATCAAGGAATCTTAGAGTTGTATATTGTTTCTCCAATTTAAAGGGTGTATATTTTTCATCCTTTAGGTAGGGACTGTAGCTCAGTTGGTAGAGCAACGGACTGAAAATCCGTGTGTCGGCGGTTCAATTCCGCCCGGTCCCACCAATGTAAACCCTGTTTTTCAGTAAGCTATTGATTTTCAGGGTTTTTTGTTTGCATGAAATGAGAGCAATAGAGATAATTTTGCCGATACACTTGTTAGTGCATCCATGATGTCCGGTAATTAGATTATCCCTTAGCATAACTAGATGTCATCATTCTCTCAATGTAGGATCCAACTACATAAAAAA
>CETK01386716.1_pt1 | contig 25945 bp, 23 predicted proteins | sample 361431 | NCBI WGS metagenome assembly CETK01 (sample SAMEA2622452, study PRJEB7988) | marine metagenome | biome: marine biome (ENVO:00000447); feature: surface water layer (ENVO:00002042); material: "saline water (ENVO:00002010), including plankton (ENVO:xxxxxxxx)" | depth 5 m | reverse complement strand
TTCTAATTCCATCTAGTATGCTTTTACTTTACTGTATTTACTTAAAAATAAAATAATTGTAGTGATTATTAGTATTAATATAACTGACGGTAATGCAGCTTCAGTAATCCGTTCATCATCTGCGTATTCAAATGCTTTTATGGCAAGTGTTTGAATATTGTACGGTTTTAAGATTAATGTCAAAGGTAATTCTTTCATTAAATCAATAAATAGAATTAGAAAACTACTTATTATTGAACTTTTTAATAGTGGTATCTCAACTTTGAATAAGGTATAAAACTTTGACTTACCTAGTAGATAAGATGATTCAGGGATACTAGGATTTATCCTTAATGCATTAGCTTCTAAAGGATTATATGCTACTGAAATGAATCTAAATAAATATGCAAATATCAGTAATGATAAACCTGAAAAGATATATTTTCCAATTTTTAGATTAAATATATAATCAAAGTAATTAACAAAATAGCCGCTTGCAGCAATTAATGTTATTCCTATGACAGCTCCAGGTATTGAGTAACCGACAGTGCTGAAGTTAGTAAGAAATTTCATATAAGTATTTTTACTCCACCTTGGTAAGAAAACTAAAAGTATGGCAACTATTATTATTAATAGTGAGGTGAAGAATGCTAATAGGATACTATTCAGAGATAAATAAATAAAAAATAAATCTAACTGTGAAGAGATATGAAGCATAGACCATTTCAATAATTGTAGAAGAGGAATTACAAATCCAATAACTACTGGGAGTAAACAAATAGTAATTACCAAGAGCTGATTAATACCTTTTATATTTTTTCTAGCATTTTGTGAATTTGATGATATATCATTTATACTGTATGATTTTCTACCACGAATAAAACTATTAATTATTTGAATAATGACTATGACAACGACTAATATGGCTGCTAAAAAAATAGATGAATTAATATCTTCTAGAGCTGTCCACGTTCGAAATATGCCAGTTGTGAATGTATTTATACCAAAATATTTAGCTGCACCATAATCGTTTAAAACTTCCATAAAAACCAAAAATAGACCACCAAAAATTGCTGGTAGTGTCAATGGTAAAGCTATACTAAAAAAATATTTGTTTTGCGTAATTCCTGAAAGAATGGTGGATTCCCACAGCTTTTTACCTAGGCTTGTAAACATAATCCAAGAACTACCATATACGTAGGGATACAGACTAATGGATAAAATAAATATTAGTCCCCAAATATTCATTATATCTAACCCACTAGTAGTATTTAGGGTTATGTTGTCAAATGTTCCTTCAAATTCAAAAAACCCGACATATGCATAAGCCATTATATAACTTGGTATTGCTAAAGGAAGATATAATAGCCATTTAATATAAGATCTAAATTTAAAATTATATGTGGCAACACACCAAGCAGAGCTAACACCAATTAATGAGCTCAGGATTCCTGTTCCAATTATTAAGTGAATTGAGTTTGAGATATATTCTAGAAGTAGATATTCTTGTATATGATCCCAAGTGCTTCCCGCACCTGTTAATAGACTTAATAAAATTGCTAATAATGGGAAACACAATACTAAAATAATGGACACTGTTGCCAGCGTCCATTTATTAAAAGTATTTTTAATTTTTTTTGTAAAATAAGTTGATTTGCTTACGGCCATCCCGCCTTATCAAAAACCATTACCGCTTCCTTATTTAGTTCACCCAGTCTCTGGAGAGGTAATATATCTTCTTTAAAGTCACCCCATTCTTCTAAAACTGATGCACTAGAAGCACTAGAATTAATTGGGTATTCATAATTAGCAGTTGCAAATTGTTCTTGCACATCTTTAGATAATAAGTATTCAATGAATTGCGTAGCCAATTCTACCTTATTAGAGTTTTTTATAATTCCTATTCCGCTAATATTAATGTGGGTACCTCTATCTTCTTGATTAGGAAAAAATACGTCCACAGCATTCCCAGCTCTTCTCTCCAATTCATCGTCACTATTTAATAAACGGCCAATATAATATGTATTTACTATGGCAATATCACCTTCTTTCGCAAGTATAGCTTTAACTTGATCTCTGTCATTTCCTTTTGGTTCTCTTGCAAAATTATTAGTAATTCCTTCCGCCCAATTCATTGCGTTTTCTTCGCCATTAGCTGAAATTATTGATGACATTAATGATTGATTGTAAATGTTTCCAGATGATCTGACTAGGATCCTATTTTTCCATTTACTATCTGTTAATTCCTCATACGATGTAAGTTCGGAAGGATCGACTCTTTCTTTACTATAAACTATAACTCTCGCACGCTTTGTTATCCCAACCCATTGATTTTCACTATCTTTGAGATTTGCTGGAATAGTACTGTCTATCATACTTGAATTAAAGTTTTGAAATAAATTTTTCTCCTTAGCTCTTACAAGCCTACCTGCATCAACTGTAATAAGTAAATCAGCCGGAGTCTGGTCCCCTTCGCTTTCAATCCGTTGGATTAGTTCATCAGCACTTGCATTTACAACATTAATTTTGACTCCCATTTCTTTTTCAAAGTTGGCAAAAATCTCTTTATCAACGTCATAGTGTCTATGTGTATATATTGTCAAAAATGAATCATTTGGTGAATTAGTACATTGTAAGTAAAAAATCACCGTTATTAATATTAGTAGATATTTATTCATGATATAAAGTTTTAATTGTTAGCGTGAAATTTATTGTATCATTCGTTTCTGGTATTATACTTAGTCCTATTAATACAGATGCTCTTCGGATAAAAAAGTAATTATTGTTTTTTAAATTGATTATTAAATATAAACTTATAAGATCATTCACTTTATAATTAGATGAGACAGCAATTGAGTAATGGCCAATAATTTCTCCATACATACCTTGTAAGGTTTTATTGGTACTGTTAGCGTTAGAGAATTATGACCTTTAAAAAAATGATTAGTCGTTAATTAAAACATATTTTATAATTTTTAGAGAACCATACATATAAAAAATCTTATTAGTAGCTGTCATCAATAAATACCTAGAGTTATAATTCTTTAGATGTCATACGTTTTAGGAACAGTAAAATTATTTACATCAAGGCTATCTATATCATCCAAAATACACGTAAAAAATTCTAGGTAACAGTACTTACTTTTGTGTTTTATACTTGCCACATTAAGTGCTTGGCATAGGTAAGATGATTCATCATAATGAGATTATTTGATAAAGAGTGTTAGAAAAGGATTTATAGTATATTATTTAGACTAAATCTAAATAATATATTAAATTTTTGCAACTTACGGCATATTTTAGGAAATGTATTCACATATAAACTTTTTTGGTATAAACTAATTTTTATTCTTATTTGATTAATATCATTTTCTTAGTTTCAGTAAACGTTGGAGTAGTAAGAATATAAAAGTATATACCCGTTGCTAAAGCTGATGCATCGAATTCTACCAAATGGTTTCCTGAATACATGAATCCACTGAATAATTGGTCTACTTTTTGGCCTAAACTATTGTAGACCTCTAACTCAACATAAGTTGAGTTATTAAGAGAAAAAGGAATATGAGTAGTGGGATTAAAGGGGTTCGGGTAATTTTGATTTAAATGGTAGTCTAGAACTTCTATCATAGATTCTGAGTTAACTTCAAATTTACCTAACTCTACAATGCGAATAAGATCGAACCATACCTCAGCAGTACCCATTGCTCCAGTTTCAGAAACTATCTGAAATATATCTACAGCTGTCCAATCAAAATCACCCTGAGGATTAAACCATTGATTGTCATCCCAACTACCCATTTCTGTAAAACTACTTAATGGTATCCGTACTTCCTCCCATTCACCGTTCCATAATAAATCATTGGGATCAACCCTTAGGTTCATTCTCCAAGGTCTGTCCTCGTTGTTAGTTTTCTTTGTGTCAATAAACCTAAGATCAAAGGACGTCGGTTCGGTTCCCTTTACATAAAACAGAAGCTCATAAGCATTGACCAACTGGCTCATATCCTTGTTTGGGACTAAGTTAAATCCAATAGATTCATATTGAGTGGATCCGGCCCAGTATATGCTAAACTCGCCTTCCCATTTCGTTTCTGAATGATAAAGTTCGAGAGAACCATTATTTACATAATGTGAGCCTTGAACTCCCTGCCCCATGTAGTCCGAATAAATCTCAAAACCGCTGCTATCGGGGCTAATCATGTAATCGGTCTGTGGTGGGACATTAAAACCTAGGGATTCTAATAGGGGTACATTTAGATCATGATCAAATAAGCCCTCTCCACCTTCTTCAAAAACTCCAAAGCCACCATGATAGTCCCACATAGTCCAAGCAATACCCGATTCATTTAAATAGTCTACCACAACCTTGTACCAATTTACCCGGCTTTTATTATCACTATTAGGTATATAAACTCCAAATTCTCCGCAGAAAACAGGTACTCCTCTTTGCTTCGAAAATGCAACCGCAATATCAATTTTCTGCTTTATGAAGTTGGCATTTCCCTCATCACTGTAGTTATTAAATGCTCCTTGAACCCACGTCCCTTGTAAGGAGTTTGGGAACCTAGGCATAGCATTCGCCTCATAAGGAAAAGGTATGCCACCTAAATCGGTCATCGATGGGGTTGTCCAACTTGCTCCTTGATGCGTAAGTACAAAAGGATCGTAGAAATGAAAAGTATAAATAAGATTATCATCTTCATAGGCGGGAATCTTAGATAAACTATTATAACTATTGTAATCTGCCCCACCTACAATAATTGTGTGGGTTGTGTCGACCGAACGAATGGTTTGTATGACATCACTTTGTATGGAATTCCAAAGATTATGAGAAATTCCATGAGGCTCGTTTAAAATTTCATATAGTATTTTATCAGATCTGCCTTCAAAATGTTGGGCCATTTGCAACCAAACCGGATTTAGAACATCACCAATTTGTGGGTCTGTTGCATCACTAGGATCAAAGGTATGATTGTCCAGTATAAGATGCATATCCAGTTCTTCCGCCCAATCGACCACCTTATCCAAGAAAAACAAAAAGAGTGGATCCAAGGTATAATCAGGAGCACCTTGGGTCATCGAATGCAGATTTATGGGTACCCGAATAACATCTACACCCAACGATTTTATATCAACAAAATCTTCATAAGTGTATTTTGAAAAATCTATACTTCCAGAGGAGCCAGCTTGAAACCAATTTGTTAGATTGACTCCTTTAGTAAATGGAAGTTCTGTTGTACTGCTGACTTGGGCATTAAGCTGAGTGGAAATGAGTAATATGATAAGTAATAGAGATTTCATTCCCTTGTTTATTATTTTCGAATATCCGCGTAATATTTCCCCATTAATCAACAATCGCTTGATATACAAATTGAGGCATTTTACGCCCATAAAAACCATTATACGGGTCGATTTGTGTCATAAGTACCGCCGCTAAATTTTCCGAAGGATCAATAAAAAAGAAGGTTTGAAACGCACCACTCCAAGAAAGCTGCCCAACCGACCCTAATTCTTGGGTATCTGCTAAATTAGTAATAACCGAAAACCCTAAACCAAAACCATAGCCAGGCGACTGGTACAATTCACTAACATGATTCTGTCCCATCAAATCTATTGTTTTTGGACTTAATAACTGTGTACCGTTCATAGCTTTTCCATTTTCCAAAAATAGCCGACAAAACTTTAGATAATCACCAGCTGTCGAGAATAGACCATGACCCCCTCCAAATACTGTATTACCTGTCTTCGAAGTTTGCCGGGGGCTTAACAACATACGCCCCTTCTGATTATAAGTGTGCAAAGTCACTACTCGGTCATGCTTAGCCTCGTCCACATTATAACCCGTATCCTCCATGCCAAGAGGATTAAATAATCTTTCCTGTAAAAATTCGGCTGTGGTCATTCCTGAAAAATGCTCAATTAAGCGGCTCAATACTCCTGGTGATGCGCTATAGTACCATTGTTCGCCGGGATGCCCAATTAGGGGAAGAGAAGCCATGGCCTGAACTCGCTCGGCAATTGTAACTGACTGTTGCATATACATTGCTCGCATATAGTCTTGATCCAATTGGGAGGCACCGAGCCCATGGGATAACCCAGACGTATGGTTCAACAGATGAATAATTCGAATTGGTCCTTTGGCTGGCTCGGTATCTCCTCGCTTACCTCCATTTGGGTCTAAAGTAACCCTAGAGTTTTGGAATTCGGGTAAATACCAGTGTACCGGATCGTTAAGCTGAAAATGTCCTTCTTCGTAGAGCATCATAAAAGCTGTTGATACAACCGCCTTAGTCATAGACTGGATAAAAAATATATTGTCAGCGATCATAGCCTTTTGATCATCAACATTGCTGTAGCCTAATGCCTCATAATGAGCTAGATAACCATTTCGATACACCATACTTACAAAACCAGGTGCTTTTCCAGCGTCAATTTCTTGTTGTAAGTAATTGGTGTAACGGTCCAACCGTTCTGCAGACATACCTGCCATGGCAGGATCAACCAGCTGAGCTGTTAACGGCTGTATACTTAAAATTAAGCTGAGAGCAAATAATGAAGAAGTAACATTTAAACGCATAATTAATTTATACTGTGTTAAGGTTCAATTTATCATTTAGTATAGAACAATTGTAAAACATTGGCCAATTAATAATAGTTAAGCCCATTAATTAAGTTGCTATGAGTCTTTTATGCCATATAAATGCGTTATAAGTGTCATTTATATCTTATAAAGCCAACTTGTGGAATATAAACAGCGCATTCCTATTTCACTCTTCTCATATCCTTTTTAACATCCGCATCTATATGATTTCGAACTCGTTTTAAATATTTTACTCGTTTTTTATTTGAGATAAATGGTACGCTCCAAAATTGAGTAGTTTTAGTTTTAAACCACCCGAATACAAAAGAATAAACGCCCATCTCTAACCGCAATCTAACAGAATTTACGTATAGAGTGAGTACAGGTAACCGGGGAGAGCCGTGAGTTAAATAAGTGCGTACTTTTTTATCCCCTAATAAAGGCAATGGGATACCATAAGTTTGTGTTAATGGCTTAAATTTGTAAGCAAAACCCGGAGAGAAAACTTGATCAAAAAAACCTTCTAATAATGGGGTGCAGCGAAACCACCAAACTGGTGAAATGAAATAAATACGATTCGATTTCCTGACTAAATCTTGATATTTTTTTACATCCTTCTGATTTTTATACCATCTCGACGGTGAAAACTTATCTTCATACAAATCAATAACTTTATAATCTTGTGACCAGTACTCGAAACGTTTTGTCATCGTATTAAGAATGCCATTGTAGCAAAAAGAACCTTTATCTGGGTGGCCTATAATAATAAGATTCATATAAGTAACTATGATTAGACTTTAAAGTATCTGTAGACCACTATGTTAGCCAAAGACTATCATATAAACTTCAGAAGCAATTATTAGTTCCATCATTAATTAGTATTATCATTAAACAATATTAATAGGTCGGTTATAAGCAAATCAAGTTTGATGAGAAATTATTATTCCTACCTTACCATCGTCATTTTCTTGCTTATTTGGAGCCCATCTACTTTTAAGCAATACGTGTAAATTCCACTTGATAATCCCGAAGCATCAAAATTCACAGTATAATTTCCAGATTGCTGTATACTATTCACTAATGTTGATACAAATTGTCCAATACTGTTCATTACCACAAGTTCAATATGTGAAGTTTTATCAACTGTATACGAGATTTTTGTTGATGGGTTAAATGGATTTGGATAGTTCTGATGCAATCTAATTGATTGTGATTTATCGCTATCTACTTCAATATTTGTGGCATTTTTCAGCCTGAAATCTGCAACTAAAGGTAAATGATCAGATGCTTCATAAGTATCATTTTTTTGCAAAATAGTAGTATCAATAAGTTCTTGAGGTAATGTTTTAGTATGCAATGAATAATTAGTTCCTAACTCCAAGACTGAACCCGAGTACACTATATAATCTAATCTACCTGCTCCAAAAGAAGAATTTTCATTATACCAAGTAAAAGTTGTAGGCAGCCCAGGGTTAAAGGGTTTTGCATCTTCTAATGCTGTTCCATCCCAATCAGGTGTAAAATCTTGGCCATATTCAATTTCATTTATAATATTTCCAGTAAGCAATGTCTTTACCTGTTGATTTAGACCTACAAGGTTCATATCACCAACTATAACAATGGGAGTATCTTCAGCTATATTAAATTCTCTACCATCTTTAGATTCTCTCAAAAATGCCATAAATGCGTCTATTTCATCTTGACGACCTTCATCGTTTGAACAACAAGGTGGATGTGCGACAATCACCAATACATTTTGGAAAGATATGTTATCGATTTTAACTAAATAAGCGGCATTACCTTTTATCGCTTTTTGCTTAAGAATAGGGTAGCGACTTACTAATAAATTATCATTTCCCACATCACCACTGTACCATTGACCCCCTAAGAATTCTTTTATAAGGAATGCCGCATCTGCACCAGAATTATCATATACCTCTTGAAGTCCAATTACATCTGGTTCGATAAATTGAAATATGCGCCTAAAACTATCTCTAGCCTCAAAATTAAATAAGTAATCTCGGTATACATTATAGGATAAAAATCGTAAATCGAAACCAGTCTCTCTATCTAAATGTATAGTTGAATTAAAGGCTGATTTACCATTCTTTAAAGTGTATGAAAAACTCGAAGGGTTATTAGGCGCTAAATCACCACCAGATGCCTGAGTTCGAAAAAAAAATGCAAGTGTATCAGAGTTAAATAACTTTTCTCCTTTGATTTCTGAGTTCTTATCCATTTTTATTTCAAAGAAATCAGATGTCACTGTAGGCGCAGAAACTAAGCCTACATCATAGGAGCTAATCGAAGTCACTCCATCTAAATAAACAACTCCTTCTCGATCGCCAAAACTAAATTGTAATTCATAGCCGATACCCTCAAGCGCCACGCCTGTATTACTATTATTATCCGTATCTATGAAAAGACTCAAATCATTGAATTGTTGGAGTAGAATTTCTGAATTCAATTCTAGAAGGAAATAAATAAATCTATCATCATCATATATTTTTATGGTTTTAATATCTAACTCCCCATTTCCAAAATCTTCCGAGCTCTCTTGGGCATATTTTGGAATATCATTCCAATCTGACATGTTTTCATCAACTAATATAGTCTGAGCAACTATCTGTTGCGAGTAAAGCAGTATTAGGATTATGTAAACACAATTACTAATGAAATAACTATTATAAAATCTCATATTTATCATTTTTTTTCATTTAAAGAAAATAACATAATTAATGGTTATCCTTTAGTCCTTAATTACTTAATTCTTTTCAATTATGCATCGAATCTATACACAAAGTCATCATATTCTCATATATTCGGTTTTAATCTTGTTAATTAATAGCTGCTCTAATGTATCACAGGACCCATGGGCTACCCTAGAACCTCTACCCCTAGATCCAGTCATTGAAGCTCAAATCGATGAAATATTACCCAAGCTCACCCTAGAACAAAAGGTAGGTCAAGTTATTCAAGCTGACAATTCATCGGTTACTCCAGAAGATGTAAAAAAATATCGTTTAGGTTCCGTATTAAGTGGCGGTAATTCCGCACCAGGACCTCTTCCCTACGCTAATGCCGACACCTGGGTTGAAATGGCGGACGCATACTTTGAGGCCTCAATTGACACAGAAGGTGTTGAAATTGCCATTCCTATAATATTGGGTATAGACGCAGTTCATGGCCATGCAAATCTTGAAGGAGCTATTGTATTTCCTCATAATATCGGCTTGGGCGCCGCTCGTAACCCTGATTTAATTCAAGAAATCGCTCGTATAACCGCTCATGAGCTGACGGTATCAGGCCATGACTGGACTTTTGCACCTACCCTTGCTGTCCCACAGGATCTTCGTTGGGGTCGAAGCTATGAAGGTTTTTCTGAGGATCCAGTTATTGTTAACTCTTATGGCGACAGAATTGTGATCGGCTTACAGGGTCGTTTTGATACGGATGATTTTATGGGCCCTGGCACTGTTATTTCGAGTGCTAAGCATTTTGTTGCCGACGGAGCCACTGAAAATGGGGTCGATCAAGGTGATGCGAAAATTTCCGAGCAGGAACTCAGCAATGTGCATGCATCTGGGTATTACAGCGCTATTCCTGCAGGAGTGCAAACCGTAATGGCTTCTTTTAATAGCTGGAATGGCAGAAAACTACACGGTGACAAGGAATTGCTGACCGATGTGCTCAAAGAAAAAATGGGATTTAATGGTTTTGTCGTTGGCGATTGGAACGGTCATGGACAGGTCCCAGGCTGTACCAACACCGACTGTGCGCAATCCTTCAATGCTGGCGTGGATATGTTTATGGCGCCCGATAGTTGGAGGGGTTTATACGAAAATACCCTCAATCAGGCGCAAAATGGTATAATTAGTATGGAAAGACTCGACGATGCCGTTCGTAGAATACTTCGTGTAAAATTAGCTTCCGGTATCTTTGAAAAAGGACTACCTAGTCAAAGAATGAATGCAGGTGACGAGTCACAGTTAGGTTTGGACGAACACCGCGCTGTCGCTCGACAAGCTGTTAGAGAATCTATAGTATTATTAAAAAATAATAACCAAACCCTACCCTTAGATGCTGGCTCTAAAATCTTGGTAGTAGGTGATGGAGCTAATAGTATATCCAAAGCTAGCGGTGGGTGGACGCTCTCATGGCAAGGAACCGGCCACAGTAATGACGAATTTCCCAACGGTGAGTCCATTTTAGAAGGCATTCGCCAAGTGGTTAGTGAAGCTGGCGGCCAAGTCATCTATTCCGAGTCAGGCGAAATTCCTTTTCCAGTAGATGCCGTTATTGCCATTTATGGAGAAGACCCCTATGCCGAATTTCAAGGAGATAGAGAACAACTGGATTTTGAGCCCAATGGATTTGATGTCAACTTACTAGCAGAATACCTCTCACAAGACATCCCAATAGTATCGGTTTTCTTGTCTGGCCGCCCCATGTGGACCAACCCAGAACTTAATAACTCAGATGCTTTTATTGCAGCCTGGTTACCAGGAAGTGAAGGTGGTGGAGTAGCCGATTTGTTATTTCAGACAGATCCAGCCTATGATTTTACTGGTACATTATCCTTTAGTTGGCCTGCGTCTGCATTGGTATCTAAAGACTCCGAAACTTTATTTGCTCTAGGATACGGTCTTACTTACTCCAGTGAAAAAGAACTTTCAATCCTATCCGTAAATTCGGGGCTAAAAAATACTGAAGTAGCTTCCACTGGTGAGTTCTTTACAAAAGGAGCGGCTGTTGCTCCATGGGGTTTGTGGTTAGACTCGGGTGATTTAGATAAACAAATTGCGAGCTACCCTACCTCAGTTGGAGGACTTATCGTTAGTAAAACCGATTATCAAGCCCAAGAGGATGCTCTTCGTATCAATTGGACACAGTCCACAGGAGATTATGTTCGAATATCCGCAGCTTCTCCAACAAACTTAGCAAGAGAATCAAATGGTGCCATGGAACTAAGCTTTAGTGCCAAGTCATTCAATGGTGCTGCTACCATTCAAATTAGTCAATGCGACGATGATACAAAATGTGACTCCATTTTACCTATAAAACTAGATTTAGACTGGTACGAGTTCAGTGTTAGTCTAAGTTGTTTTGATAACCTAGGAATTGACATGTCGACCATAAGCTCAGCTTTTGTGGTCAAATCCGAAACTATGGCAGATATTGGTATAGCTAACATACGTTTAACGCCAGACATAGACGCTCGGACGAGTTGCGACGGACGTTAATCCGCTCAATTCATGAATAATCAGCTTCAGTTCCTGAGGAATATCACAAACATTAGATAATTTTTATTTATTTTTCCTTTTTAGTAACCAAAAAAAAACTATGAAAAATTTATTCCTATTATCTGCATTTTTATATCTAGGTTGCGTACCTAATACAAAACAAGCTTTAGTAGATGAAGGTATGCTGAGCCAAACCCTAATTGAACTATCTCAAAATTTTCAATTGGCCTACATCAACAATGACTATGAAGGTGCCAATGCTTTCATGAGTACAGACTTTGAAACAACGGTTTTCAACTCAAACGGCACTGAACTGGTTATCCAGACTCAAGACAATATTGAAAATTCTGGCGATGGCTGGGACTTCGATGAGTTTGTTATGTCAAATCATGCTGTAACATTCTCCGCAGATCAAACAACCGCCGTTATTGTCTTCAATACTGACGGAAGCATTAGTTTTGAAGGTGGCGATCAAAATATACCCTATGCTACAAGAGCATCACAAACTTGGGTGAATACCAGTATGGGATGGAAAGTAATGCACTCACATTGGTCACCTAGAGTTGGAGCAGTAGGAGTACCTGTAGAAGAATAATCCCGACGCTGCAATTTTGTAAGAAACACCGCATCTCATTAATGCTCGAATCGTGTTCATCAAATAAATTTGCTGGAGTATTTATACAGATTTTATGATGGCTTTGATAGGATTGTATTATCTCTAACACTATAATAAATAGGTGATAGTAGCTAGATACGTAAATTATTCTAATTTCTTACATTGATAGATATAGTGCTAGATAATGTTACCTCATGCGTATAATTCTTCAATCTTTTTTAATATTCAGTTTTACTTTGTTTTCATGTGACCTATTTCAAGGTCAAAATAGGAGACAAAATTCTGATGAAAGGATAGCATCGATAGATGAATATGAATACCTCGACTCTCACTCATCAGATTATATTTATGATCAGGATAAACTTCATAAGTTTGAAATTTTTATTGATCTAGATGATCTTGAAGAAATAAATAGTGACCCAGCGCTAGAGAAATATGTCAATGCTCATCTTGTATTTGAAGACAAAGTTGTTAAAGATGTGGGCATTAGATACAAGGGATCAATTGGCGCATGGGTAGGTTGTTTATCAAATAATGATTGGACAAATCCAAGCGGGTATAAAACATGTCCAAAGTTGTCAATGAAAATCAAATTCAATTTCAATGAGGAAAAACAATTTTATGGATTAAAAAAACTTCAGTTACATTCACAAAACCTTGATCCTTCAAAAATGAGAGAAAGATTGGGTTATTATATGTACAGAAATTTTGGAGTTGTTGCACCTCGATCTAACCATGCCCTCATATATATAAATGATGTATTTAGTGGAGTTTATGCTAATACTGAAAATATTGACGGGCCTTTTACTAATAAGCATTTTGATGATATTGGAGGTAACCTATACAAAGAAGTCTGGCCATTAAAATCAAATGGCTCAAAACAGGAAGAAGTGAATTTTAAAAATGCACTAAAAACAAACGAAGAAGCATCAGACGTATCAAAGATATTAGCTCTATCTGAAGCTCTATCTGAATCAAATAATTCTGCAGTAAATGAGCTCATAGACAGTTGGATAGATAAAGATATTTTTTTAAAGACTCTGGTTGTTGATAGAAGGATAGCACATGACGATGGATTCTTGCATTTTTACCACCAAGGAGGAGATATTTACGAAAGTCATAACTATTATTGGTATGAAAATCCTTCAAATAACAAAGTCCAACTCATTCCATGGGATCTTGATAATGCTTTTGAAAATCTCAATAAGAATATAAATCCTGTAACTCCGATCAAGGACAAATGGTATGAAATAACAAATAATTGCAATGGTTTTCCATTTGGAACTTTTGGACTCCTTCAAAAATCAGCCGCATGTGATAAGATTATCGGGGCTTTCATTAGGCATAAAGATTATTTCTATACCCTTGATAATGATTTTCAAAATGAACTTTTCAATAATGACCATATCGTTTCATTATTAAATGAATGGAGAAATCAAATAAAAGATGCTGTTATTGAGGCAAATTCAATATACGGGAGTGCTGAGCCTAGTTATGAAGAATGGACGTTGAATTTAAATTTTCTTGTTGATTCGATAAGATTATCACTCCAATAAAACCTGTAGATGATATATCAAAGTCATTCCCTTGAAAATAAATTCTTCACTAGACATTATTGTTAAACTAATATCATTCAAATAATTACTGAGTTTATTTATCTAAATTTCATTTAAAACTCATAATGCTTATTTTCTTTAATTATTTAAATAAAATATACAATCATGAAAACATGTGAATGTAGCAGTTGTAATTGTAAAAGTGAATGCAAATGCGCTAACTGCGAATGTTGTTAGATTATTAATCTAGATTACTTATAACCAAGTTTATTGAAAAGATTCTCGTCTGCATGAATAAGAGTTCCAATCTTGTTTGACCAATAATCTTGAACACTTTGAACTGAGTTTTGTATCCTCGTATCTCCCCAAGTGGTGGTTGAATTATCCGCTTCCCAATCGACATTTATATATGTAAATGCTTTTACTGCATCGTTTTGATTAATAAATGTGAAAATATTGGAAAACCATGTATTAGTTGGAATAACCCAGTTTGGATCTCTGTTGTTTCCAGTTTTAATTGCTGCTGATTCAGCTATCATGATAGGTTTATCATGATTATTTGCGAATTGCACAAAATAACCCATTGTTGAATTAATATTTAAATTTCCCCATCCGGAACCAAAAATTGAAACTGCAAGCCAATCAACATAATCATCTCCGGGATACCACAATTCATGAGTCACATCTGTAGTTAGTTCTGGATAATATTCTGGATAATCTTCAGTTCCATAGTATGGACTCACACCCCATGAATGCCACACATACGCAACATTATCTACATTCTGGCTTCTCATCATATCCACAAAATGTTTATATGCTGCTTTATATTTATCTGGTGGATAAGCATTATGGTACCCGTCAAATTCGTATCCAAACCTTATAAATATAGGTCTATCCATACTTTTACATGCTTCAGCTAGAGTTACTATATTTTCATCATATTTACCTTCAATAATTTCATCCAAATAATAACCTGGATTACCCCATCGCCTTTCACCAGTCCAAATAGCCAATTGAAGCATTGTATTAGGATAATCTCTCATAAAAGTAATATATCTACTCATATCTTCTAATGGTTTACTCCCACTAAGGCTTGTATAAAATGCGAAACCAGCAGGTAATGGTGTACCCCTAACCTCACTCAAGTAATCTCTCATATGTTGTTCATTAGCTTGACCTAATATGAATAAAGCTTCACCATCATCTGGTATAAATCCTGAGTTATTATTTTCTAATACATTTGTTGGCGTTTCTTTACACGAAAAGAAAAACAGAGTAAGTAGCACAGACAAGTAGAGTAAAAGTGACTTTGGCTTCATAAAGAAAAATTATATCCTTGTATTAACAGAATCATTCTATTAAACTAATGAGTATTGGAAGTTCTCAATAATATTTTCATTTAAAATAACCATTAATTGATTTTAAAATATGGTAAAAGGTATAGTTGTTCTTTTGGTTGGAGTCCTAGTATGCATAATTGGTATACAAGATTATATTCAAGCAGTAGATGAGCCGGCAAGAATGTTAAGTACTACTCTTTCATTATCTGGTTTTATTCTGTTTGTAGCTGGTATTTATCAAATTATTAGATCCCAAAAAAAATGAATAAGGGATATACATATATCATTACTGGGATTATTTGTGCACTTATTTCAATAATATCAACAAGTTCAACAATAAGTAATATGATGCCTTTTTACATTCAGATTCAAATCATTCTGAAAGGCATTCTTTATGTAGGAGCCGCAGTTACAGGCTATGGAATATATATTTTGTTAACTGATAAATGATTTTCAGTTATCATTTTAGATATTGATGTAATAATTTAGATACCCTTTATCCAGCCACCATCAACTGGTAACGATACCCCAGTAATGTAGCTTGCTTTTTCACTTGCTAAAAAAGCGACTGCTGCTGCAAACTCATTAGGAAGCCCAACTCTTTTCAATGGCACATTAACTGAAACATTCTCTAAGGAAGTTCCTCTCTGTCTGATAAGAGTTTCCAAGCGATCTGTTAGTGTGTAACCCGGTAATACATTATTAACTGTAATATTATATTTACCCAATTCAATAGATAGAGTTTTTACTAGTCCAAGTATAGCAGATCGAACTGAATTTGATAAAATTAGTCCTTCAACTGGTTGTTTTACTGCCTGCGACGTTATGGTAATTATTCTGCCCCATTTTTTTTCTTTCATGTCTGGCAAAACACCTCTAATCATACTAACTGTACTTTCAACCAACAAACTATACGCATCGCGCCAATCTTCATTATCATGATCATCAAAACTACCTGGCTTCGGTCCACCTGAGTTTGTCACTAAAACATTAATAGATTTAATCTTTGATTTAGAATAAGATAAAATACGCTTTCTATCATTTTGTGAAGTGATATCACCTTGAACATAGAAACATTCCCTTCCGGACTCAGACATTATCTCATCTGATGTATTTTTTAAAGTATCATCATTTCTACCACAAATTACCACATTACAGCCTTCATTAGCCAATTCTACTGCAACAGCTTTACCCAATCCCTTACTCGATGCCATCACTAGAGCACCCTTATTTAATAACCCAAAATCCATGATTATTGTTTTAGGTAATCATCTGTCCCATTTAGCCAGTCTTCTCTAGGTGGAGCCCAAGTATCTGTTTCTTCAACTTCACCAATCATCAAAGCCTTGTGGGGTACACCTCCCGGAATAATAATAAAATCTCCTTCATTGACATCTATAAAATCTGATTCTTCACTATTAAGCCAAAATCTAATTGTTCCTTTATTTACTTGAGTGATTTGTTCATTTATATGTGAATGCATAGGAACTATAAATCCATCTTTAAACTTCATTTTTACAATCATTAGTTTTTCCCCATGAATAATTTTACGCTTCATTTGGGAATTAACCTCTTCTTCATCAACTGATTCCCAGCTGTTTTTAATAATTTTTTTCATGACTGTAACGTTTGAAACTAATTTTAAGTCAAAGGACATCGTTTAATATCTTAGGATATCAATATTTTCTAATACTTCCTTCTCATGTCCGTTAATGCCTACTTCAAATATTGTATTTGCTAGACGAGTAGATTTAACAGTCTTGTTAGGTAATAGTTTACTCACAATAGGATAGATCAGTCTAAAAAAAGAATAGGCTATATTTGGCTCTTTTCTCTTATTAACTGGATAAATGTATGCTGGTCTAAAACTGTGGAATGATTTAAAGCCTAATTCTGAAATTTTATTCTCGATCATACCCTTGTACTTAGCAAATAAAACCTGAGATTCTTCAGTTCTATCAGCTCCTTGCCCACTAAGCAAACAGAATCTGCAATTTGGTGATTTACTAATCAACACTTCTGCTAATTCTAACGGAAAATCTAGTGTCAATTTAATAAACATTTCTTCGTTAACTGAGCCAGTGTATACACCAAGACAATAATATACAATATCAATATCACTGAGATATTCTTCCACTTCTTTATAATCCCATTTGCTGCCCATAAATAACTCAGTAAGCTTTTCGCTATTTCTTTCACTACCTCTTCTGGTCAAAGATATGATACTTGTTATCTTTTCAGAAGCAATACAAAGGTCTGTTATTGCGCCGCCAATCATCCCTGTAGAACCAGTAATTAATACTTTCATAAATAAATTGGGTTATTGAATCTAGGTTCAAATATAATTATCACTTGGATAATTACATAATTATACTGTTATTATTGAACTTATACTTATACGCATTATATCTTACTTTATAAAAACCATTCTCTTTGTCTGAGGTAAGTGCAAATACTTTCATAATCTTTACAATTTTATTTAACTAATATCATTTTCTTTGACTCCGAATAATATGGAGTTGATATTTTGTAAATATAGATACCGCTTGGGAGTCCAGATGCATCAAAGCTTGTCCTATGAAAACCTGCCTGTTGATTAAGATTAACTAACTCAGATATTCTTTGTCCTAAAGTGTTATAAATTTCAATCTTAATATTAGTAGAATTATATAAATTATATGATATGGTAGTCGTAGGATTGAACGGATTTGGATAATTGTCATACAATTGAAAATTTTGGACTGAGTATAGTTCCACATTTTCAACATTTAGTCCTGCTAAACCATCGTAATAGATATCATCCAGAGCAAACTCAATATTGACTCCATTCACTTCTAAAATAACAAACTCATAAGAGAGCATCCTCATATCAATGTATTGCCCTCTTAAGACTCCAATTGGTATGGATGCTTGACCCCATTCTCCGTCTCTAGTAAGCCCAAATTTTGTTTGATTTGCTGGAAATTCCACGTAATTCTGATTACCCCACGCGTCAATGACACCAATTTGAAAAGCAATATTTGCTGGGATTTTAATTCGAAAGTTTAAATGACCAGCCTCAGATAAATTAATAGGCTGTTCTGACATAATTCCAGCTCCAAACCAGCCTTTTCCATTACTTTTCCAAGAAAGTACTCCTTCACCTTCATAGGGACGAATATCACTTTCAACTAGAGTTTCTTCCCAAACATATATAAAAGCCTCTTCATCTATTAAAATGTGTTCCGAAACGTGTGTTGAGTCAGTAAACAAACCATAATTTAAATCCACATTAGTTGGTGGACCTATATGAACTGAACCTTGATTATTCCACTTATAGACTTTTACATAATCTACCAGCATTTCAGCCGGCATTGGCATACTGACGTTTTCTCCAGAACCCCTATTACCTAAATTGTATGCATCCGTCAATGTTCCTCCAATTGCCAAATTAATTATAAAATAAAATGGCTTTAAAAACTCATTCGACTCCTCGCTTAAATCAAATGCTGTTATAAATAGATCTATCTCATTATTTACATTTTTATCTTCATCAATCACGGTAAATCTGATAGATGTACTGTCCCAGTACATTCTATATTTCAAGAAACGATCGTTCAGAGGATTATCCATGTTGAAGTAAGGTCTAGCATACGAGCCGTCCCAAGCTAGACTGGCGGCACCACTTGGATTTCCAGGCACTATTGCGCTTTCAGTAAAAAAAATAGCATTTGCCCCAGTCATATTATTTTCAGTGGAATTATTTTGATCATTGCCTCCATTGTATGAATCTCTATCATCTCGTGAGGCCTGAGTATGCCCCATTTCCATTAAATCCAATTCACCTTTACGAGGCCATCCAAAATTAGAGGTGCCTAGTAACCAAAAAGCTGGCCAACCCCCTGTTTCTAAATCAGGGACTTTAATTCTAGTTTCTACCATCCCATAATGAATGGTTACTTTGGACTTTGAATTAATCTTACCCGACGTAAAATCTAATGGATTACCCCATTTATCAACTATTGATGATCCAGATTCATTTTTTGCAGTTATTTTTACTGCATTATTGCCAGCTTCTCCAGGTATTTCAGTAATTGAAACATTCTGAGAGGAATAAAACTGCAATTCCCCATTTCCCCAGCCCCAATCACCATTACCAGTGTCAATAATCCAATTTTCAAGACTATCAAAATTTTCTTCCCATATGAGTTCACCAATTTGAGCAGAGACAGTACTAGAAATTAGTACAGAAATTATCGCAAACAATAACATTTTCATTTTGCAACCATCAAAGTTTTTTAGATTATACGGAAACAAATTACCAATTTAATGACACAATCATGGTGCACGAAAATAAAAATGTTGTAAACTTTAATGAGAAATTAGAGCTTATTAAAAAATACTGGTCACCTAAAATTGTTGCATCATTAAATGATTACCATTTCAAGCTAGTGAAAGTAAAGGGTGATTTTATTTGGCATAATCATCAAACCACTGACGAAGCCTTTATAGTACTATCTGGAGAGTTACGAATAGACTACAGAGACCATTCGATAATTATAAAAGAAGGAGAAATGCATATAGTAAAAAAAGGAATTGAACATAAACCATATACTGACAATGAATGCTCAATTTTACTTATTGAACCCAATGATACAATAAATACCGGTGCAATTATTGATCGTAAGACTGTTAAAGCTGAATGGATTTAAATACTACTTAATTAACGCCATTTTTTTCGTTATTGAATTATCAGCCGTTGTTAATGTGTAAAAGTATAAACCACTTGCAAAACTATTAAGATTTAACATTACTGATTGGTTTCCTTTAAGAAATTCACCATCAATTATATCAATAATTCTTTGTCCTGTTTGATTATATAGTGTAAGAGATACTTGTGACATCTGAGGTAAATAAAATTCTATATAAGTACTAGGATTGAATGGATTAGGATAATTTTGCTCAAGATGAATACCATATCCTACATCACTATTTATTTCGTCTTCGGTATCAATTGATTGGTTTATTATCAAACCATGAATATCATATTTTGATACAAACTTCCAAATCTCAGATGTTGCTCGTATATCCATATTACCATAACGACCTGGCCAAGAATGACCCCCATTTATAACTTTAAAATGATGAACTGATGTACCATTAGTACCGCCATCATATTTATAAAGTTCTACCTGACTTCCATCATTCTTATCAGAATCAGGTAATTCAATAATTTCAGGTGATGTATTTGTCTTATTATAATCAACCCAGTATTTAAGAGCTTCAACTTGTGACTTAGAATTGTAAGGTCTACCACCAGTATAGTACACAATTGGATCTGAGGTCCCGTGAACAGTAATTACAGAGGTATTATGACTTGGTTCACAAGAATCATAGGATTCAGTACTCATAGTCCCTCCAATTGACCCTATAGCTGCAATCTTATTTCCTAATTGACAGGCCAATTCAAAACTAAAATATCCACCATTGGAATTTCCATAGCTGTAAACTCTATCCAAGTCTACTTTATAACTTTCACTTATTTTATCAATCAATTCACTTATAAAACCTACATCGTCTACAGTACTACCACGCGTCCATGATCCAACATTCCAATGTGGAGATCCTCGATTATCATTATAGCCCTGTGGTACAATCAGAATAAAACCTGCTGTATCGGCAACAGATTTCATATCCCCCCATCTCATTAAATTTCTGGCATTCCCCCCATAACCATGGAATACAAGTAAAACTGGTACATTAATAATTTCATTGTAAGATTCTGGAATGTATATATGATAGTCGCGATCAAGCCCATCATGTACCAATCGATTAGTTATGGTTTGTTGGGCATCTAAATAACCAAAACCCAAAAAAAGTATCACTAGTAGTAAAATATATTTCATGACTCAATAAGTAATAAGCAAGTATTCAACTATTAAATGACATTATTTGATCAAAAACATTTTCTTAGTTTTGATAAAAGATGACGTAGAAAGTTTATAGAAGTAAACTCCACTTGATAAATTGCGTGCATTAAAATGTACGCTATGTTCTCCACTATGTAATGGCTCATCTAACAGTTTTACGACAGATCTTCCCTGTAGATTAAATACCTCTAAGCTGACATTTTCATTTCTAGCCAGAGAAAAATTAATCATTGTATTAGGATTAAATGGATTTGGATAATTTTGTTTGAGATTATAGTCATGTTTTAGATTAGATTCTTCATCAGAATTTGTAGCCTCATTACAATGTAAGCGGCCATATAAATTATATTGTGCCATGAAATTCCATATCAAATTATTTGCATCGATATCCTTATTAACTCCATCATCGCCTTTCCCGGAATCTTGGGCGGCTGAGTTTGGCCATGAGTGTCCACCATCTATAATTTTAAAATGATTGACTGATGAACAATTAATGCCATTTTCCCATGAATACAATTCTACAGAACTACCATCTTCATTATTTGTATTTATTTCTGTTATTTTTGCATCTGTATCGGTCTCATTGAAGTTTAACCAGAATTCATTTATTTCTTCATACGAAAGATTATATCCTTGAATGCCATTATATGGGCTATCATTATCAGCTGTCCCATGAAAAGATATTACACTTGTTGGTTTGGTAGCATCGCATTCATCAAAAGAAACTTGCGGCATTGTTCCTGCAACTGGGGCAATTGCAGCTATTTTATCAGCTAATCTACACCCTAAATCATATGTGAAAAAAGCACCATTTGAAAAGCCAGTAGCATAAACTCGTAAAGTATCTATACTAAACAGATTAACTAAACTATCAATCATTATAGATGTAAAGCCAAGATCGTCTATATCACTTTTGGAATAGTCACTCTCAATATTCCAATGTGGATATCCATCTGATCCTGCAGCACCTTGAGGATAAACTAAAATGAAATTCGCGGTATCAGCTATATTTGTCATGTCAGAGTAATACCTATAATGAGTATAATTGGATGTGCCAAAACCATGAAAATTTAAAACTAAAGGTACTTTTACAGAACCATCATAGATACTAGGAACATAGACCATATATTCTCGTTGTAAACCATCATGAACTAACTCTTTCTGAATAAAATCTTGAGCATTAAGTGAGAAAGTAAATAATACTGTTAGAATAGTAATTAATGAAACTCTCTTGATTGAGTCTTGTAATAATTCATCTAGCCTAAATGACTTGAAATTTGTGGAAAAAGGGTTACGATCTATAATCTTCACAACCCCATCCCTCTTTATTACCATATTGTAAATACTGTCTTAAACTTTCGAGATATTTACCCAAGCTAAAGTTAAAGTTAGCACACATATCAGATTCAAGATCAAAACCATTTTGTTCAGCTAGTACTCTAGTTTTGTTTTCTTTTTCTTCGAGAGTGAACGTTAAAGAGTTACCTATCAACATTTCGAAAGTGGAGTCAATATACTTCCATTCAATAACATTAGCGTTCATTATAATCAAAACTGTAGCAGATATATCACCAAATTTAAATTCCATTTTATTTGATTCGATATCTTTGATAGTTATATCATTTGTATACCAATTAATCAGATGATTCTTTTCCAAGATGGCAGATTTAACATCATCCATATTTCTGTTTATATGTAATATGTGTCTAATTGAACCCATTTTAGTTTATCTATTAGTTTTAGTTGAAAATAACGGATTGTATCCAAACTGATTTTTTTTTACTAAATCGTTTGTTTCTATATAATATTTAAAACCCTTACATACTGTTTGAATATAATGTCTCATATACGGTAAGAAATAAGCATATTTTATTATAGTTCTTAATACTAAGTTATACCTTTGTAGTGCAACATCAGTAAATACATTTATATCTATGGTAAGTTTGGTCTTGATGGGATCTATTGGCTCCAAATTCCATTCTACTATAGCTGTTGCGATTTTACTGTTACCTATTATTAAACTATATCCTTTTTTTTCAGTCCATTCTGTAAATATTCTATTTAAGCGTATACCATTGTAATATAAAATTGTGTCTTTTGAGTTAATTTTATCCCAATCATGCACACTATTTATTTTACAATAGGGATGAGTTTTTTCTAAAATTGATGGAGTAGAAATAACATTCCATACGCAATCAATATCACTGTTTATTATTGTAACGCCAGAAATTTTATTCGATATTGTATTTTTTGGTAATTCCATTGGTTACTAAATCAATTATTCCTTCTCTCCAAATCATATTCAATAAACATATCATCTAATTCTTTCGAATCTTTATACTTTATTCTTAGTAATGCAAGACGTTCATGTAATAGTTCTCTTACTTCGATGTATTGCTTAGAGTTATATACATTATATAGTTCTTGCGGATCTTTTTCTAAGTCGTACAATTCCCACTCATCTATATCGTAATAAAAGTGAATTAATTTATATCTCGTAGTTCTAATTCCATAATGCCTTTTAACCATGTGGATCCCTGGATATTCATAATAGTGGTAGTATAATTCTTTCCTCCAATCAATCTTTTTATTCTCTAAAAGAGGCATTAAACTTAAACCTTGCATGTCTACTGGGATTTCCAAACCAGCGAAATCTAAAATAGTAGGAGCCAAATCAATATTTTGAACTAAATTACTATCTATTGATCCTTTTTCTATTATTGGGGGGTAACGAATCAATAACGGTGTTCTAAATGACTCTTCGTACATAAAACGTTTATCAAACCAACCATGCTCACCAAGATAAAATCCTTGATCAGATGTGTAAATAACTAGAGTATTATCAGACAACCCATTATCATCTAAATAGTCTAGAACTCTTCCAATATTATCATCTACTGATTTTATTGATCCAAGATAATCTTCGAGATATCGTTGATATTTCCATAAAGTTAACGCCTTTCCTAAAGGTTTATTCTTTTCAAATTCCTTATTTATAGGACCATAAACTTCTTTCCATTTTGACTTTTCATCATCTGTTAGACGATCAAAATTATTCTTGTAAGCTGATGTATACCATGATAAAAATTCTTTATAATTTAATTTTTCTAGTAGTTCAGGTGTAATTTTATTGTCCGCTGTTAATGCCATATGATCATAGATTCTCATTTCAGCTTCTCTAGCTGCAGAACCTCTATTTTTATAGTCATCAAAAAGTGTGGAAGAAACAGCAAATTTCTTTTGATGAAAATGGTCTAAATCATCCATTGATGGCCACCAGTCTCTATGTGGAGCTTTATGATTATACATTACCATAAATGGTTTATTTTTATCCCATAGACTTTCAAAAAAATTCAACACTTTATCAGTAATCACGTCAGTCACGTAACCATCTTCAACAACTAAGCCATCTTGAGTCTTAAATTCTGGTTGATAATAATGGCCTTGCCCAGGTAAAATTTCCCAATTAGAAAATCCAACTGGTTCAGACTTAAGATGCCATTTCCCAAATACTGCTGTTTGATAACCTTCTTTTTTTAACATACTAGCAAAAGTGGGCTGAGAAGAATCAAATATATCTACATTATCGCGAACACTATTCAAATGACTAAATTTACCAGTCAGTGCTACAGCCCTACTTGGCGAGCAAATAGAGTTTGTTACAAACGATTTATTAAATAGCATCCCTTCATCTGCAATTCTGTCTAGATGCGGTGTATTCATCAATTTGTCATCGTATGCACTTAATGCTTGGAAAGCATGATCATCTGTCATAATAAATAGTATATTTTTATGAGATGCTTCAAAATGGTCTCTATTTGGGTTACAAGCCAAAAAGCACAAAACAATCATGAGAACAAAAATTCTATCTGCTACAAGATTTATTTTATTCATATACGTTGAATTAAATTACTTTCATCTTAGTTTAATTAAGGGAATCTTTTAGACAATATAAATTAAAAGACTTTGTATGAAATACCGTAATCATCTCTTAATATTCTCGATCTTGCTAATGGGCTTTTCCGTTCACTATCTTTTCACCAATCAATACTCCTCATTGACACCCAAAGCAATTAAAGATAATCTCCAAACTGGTGCAAAAAATTCATTAGGATACATACACTCCGTTAGAGCCTACCCTTTTGTTGATATACCAGAAAAGGGTTTATCCGATTCTTTTTCTGAGTTAGAAATACGTAAATATAAAAGAAGTAATATTTTTCAATGGGAAACTATTGGCCCCACAAATATTGGAGGTAGAACACTAGCGCTAGCTATTCATCCTGAAAATCCTGATTTACTATTTGTGGGATCTGCAAGTGGTGGGTTATGGAAAAGTACCACTGGGGGTAGTGGTTTAAATGCATGGGAATATATTCCTACTGGACATCAAGTTTTAGGGGTTGCTGCCATTGATATTGATGCAAACAACCCAAATACAATGTTTATAGGCACAGGTGAAGCATATGGGTCATCTGAAAATTATCCTGGTATTGGACCGGTAAGGACAACTAGAGGTAGTTATGGCATTGGGATTCTGAAATCTACTGATGGAGGGCTGAGCTGGACTAAAAGTTTAGATTGGTCTCTAAATCAAAAAAGGGCTGTGCAAAAAATACAAATCAATCCTTTAAGATCAGAATCAATTTGGGCTGCTACAACTGATGGTGTATATAAGTCAACTGATGGTGGAGATTCATGGTCAAATATCCACTCAGTCAC
>CETK01035288.1_pt1 | contig 25952 bp, 23 predicted proteins | sample 361431 | NCBI WGS metagenome assembly CETK01 (sample SAMEA2622452, study PRJEB7988) | marine metagenome | biome: marine biome (ENVO:00000447); feature: surface water layer (ENVO:00002042); material: "saline water (ENVO:00002010), including plankton (ENVO:xxxxxxxx)" | depth 5 m | reverse complement strand
ACATAAGAAATATAGCAGATGATTTAAGAGAAACACAACAATTTGCTATCGTACTTCAGCTAATTGTAAGCTTTGTTGGTATGGGAACACTAATTGCGGGAATTATTGGTATTTCAAATATTATGGTTTTTGTAGTAAAAGAGCGTACTAAAGAATTAGGGATAAGAAAAGCTTTAGGTGCTACACCAAATTCGGTGATAAAAATGGTTCTTCAAGAATCTGTATTTATAACAATAATATCTGGCTATTTAGGTCTATTTTTTGGGGTTGTAGTTCTTGAAAATATAGGAATAAAATTAGATAAATATTTCATAAAAAATCCTTACATAGAAATTTCAACGGCTTTAATGGCAACAATTGCACTAATTATTTTTGGTGCAATTGCAGGTTATATTCCTGCAAAAAGGGCCTCAAGCATCAAACCCATAATTGCTTTAAGAGATGAATAATTTAAAGGTGATTTTTGACAGAGATACTTGGCAAGAAATTTTTGGCTCAATATCAAAAAACAAGGCAAGAACTGTCATTACTGTGATTGGCGTTTTATGGGGAATATTTATATATATTACTTTGTCTGGAGCTGCAAAAGGACTAGATAATGGATTTGAGCGACAGTTTGAAAATATAGCAATGAATTCAATGTTTATTTGGGCTGAAAGTACAAGCATACCTTATGCAGGGTTCAAAACAGGAAGATATATCCAGCTAACTCTTTCAGATATGGATTACATTAAAAAAACAATTCCAGAGGTACAATTTATAGCACCTAGAAACTCAAGAGGAGTATTTTGGGGTGGTCCACCTTTGGTTGTGAGAAAAAATAAATCTAGTAATTATAACGTATATGGTGATTATCCGGATTATATTAAGATTGCAACCAAAAAAATTTATAAAGGAGGACGCTTTATAAATGAAGAAGACATTAAATATAAAAGAAAAGTATGTGTCATAGGCGAAAGAACAAAAACAGAATTATTTGAAAAAGATGAAGATCCAATTGGGAAGTATGTTAAAATTGATGATATATATTTTCAAGTAATTGGAGTTCACAAGTTTATACCTGGAGGTGGATTTGAAACTGATGGAGATATTTTTATTCCATTTGAAACATTTAAAAGACTGTATAATACTGGTGAAGACGTAATGTGGTTTACGATAGCTGCATATGATGATGCTGATGCTGTTAATGTTGAAAAAAATATAAAAGCTGCTCTTAAGAGATTACATAAAGTATCTCCTAAAGATAACCGAGCATTTGGCGGATTTAATATTGGTGAAATATTTAATAAAATTATGGGATTCTCAAAAGGGATGACACTTTTGTCTCTAATTGTAGGTATTGCTACTATAATGGCTGGTGTAATTGGAATTGGGAATATTCTTTTAATTTCAGTAAAAGAAAGAACAAAAGAACTTGGTGTAAGAAGGGCTCTCGGTGCTACTCCATCAGAGGTACGGAATCAAATTATTTTGGAATCCGTTTTTCTGACACTCATAGCTGGAATATTTGGTATTATTTTAGGAGCTTTTGTATTATTTGGAATTAGCACTGCTACAAAAGATTTAACCGACTTTCCATATACAAATCCTACTGTACCAATTCCATATATCCTAGGAGCACTATTTCTAATGATTTTTCTTGGAACACTTATTGGACTAATTCCTGCTCAAAGAGCAGTAAAAATGAAACCTATAGATGCACTAAGAGAAGAATAAAACGATAAACAACTAATGAAAATTTTAAAATATATCGGAATTTCGGTTTTAATTGCAGGTAGCCTATTTGCGGCAGCATTTTTTGTAAAAACAAACAACAAATCTGCAATAACCTTTGAAACTCAGAAGATGTTTAAAACATCAATTGAAAAGAAAACTGTCGTTACTGGAAAAGTAATACCTGAGGATGAGGTAGAAATCACACCACAAATACAAGGTATTATTGACGGAATTTATGTAGAGGAGGGAGATCAGGTGAATAATGGAGACCTACTAGCTAAAATTAAAGTAGTTCCAAACGAACAAAACTTAAACAGTGCTGAGGGGAGACTAGCGAATTCAAGAATTATCTTGAAAAATGCAAAAATTGAATATGAAAGAAATAAAAGTTTATTCAAAAATGGAATTATTTCAAAACAACAATTTGATAATGTTGTTTTGAATTACAACCAAGCTAAATTAGATGTTTCTAATTCAAAATCTGATTTACAAATTATAAGATTAGGATCTAAAGGTGGTTCAGCATCTGCTAATACAAATATTAGGGCTACAGTAGCGGGAACTGTACTTGAGATTCCTGTTGAAAAAGGAGATCAAGTCATTGCAAGTAATAGTTTTAATGCAGGAACTACTGTCGCAACTATTGCAGATTTAAACAAAATGATTTTTGAGGGAAAAGTTGACGAAGCGGAGGTTGGAAAATTAGTAATTGGAATGCCACTTGAGGTGAATCTAGGTGCGGTCGAAGACAAATCTCTAAAAGCTAAATTAAAATTTATTGCTCCAAAAGGTAATGAAGAACAGGGAGCAGTACAATTTAAAATAGAAGCAGATTTATTTCTGAATGACTCAATTTTCGTCCGTGCGGGATATAGTGCTAATGCTTCTTTAGTTCTAGAACGAAAGGATAGCGTCATGGCTATATCAGAGTCATTATTGCAATTTGATTCAAAAACAGAAGAGCCTTACGTGGAAATAGAAGTTGGTGATCAAAAGTTTGAAAGAAAGGATATCGAAATTGGTATTTCTGATGGAGTAAATGTTGAAATTATCAATGGAATTAGTGAAGACGATAAAATTAAAGTTTGGAATAAAACGGAACCTTTAAAGAAAGATGCTAATCAAAATAGTTTTAAGTAGGAATAAAAACTAATCAAATTAAAATCAATATTATCATGAAAAATATTTTCAGCATTTTGATATTTCTAAACTTTCAATTTCTTTTTGCACAATTAAAAACCTACACATTAGAAGAATGTGTATCAATAGCGCTTGAAAAGAATATAAGTATACAACAATCTGAATTTGATTTAGATGGAGCTGATATTGATAGGTTAGATGCTATTGGTAGTTTTCTGCCAAATATAAATGCTCAATCCCAACATATCTGGAACAATGGATTAAGTCAAAATATTACAAACGGTCTTATTGAGAACTTGACAACTCAATTTTCTGCTTTTGGAGGAAATTTAGGAGTTACACTATTTAATGGTAAACAAAATATAAATCAATTAGCAAGGGCTAATCTAAACATCATATCAAGACAATATCAACTTGAGGACATGAAAGATGATGTGAGTCTTTTTGTTGCAAACTCGTATCTACAAGTAATGTTTAACAAAGAGTTGGAAGAAGTTCAGCGTTATCAACTCGAATTGGCAAAACAGGAATTAGAAAGAACCCAACTTAGAATTGCTGCAGGAGTTCAAACTCAAGCAGAAATTTATGAAATTGAAGCTAATCTGGCTTCACAAGAACAGGCTTTGGTTCAGTCGGAAAATGCTACACGACTCTCATTAATTAGTCTAGCTCAGTCACTTTTAATTACAGATTATGAAAATTTTGATATTGCAGATGTAGATTATTCTATCCCTCTTTCACAGATTCTCCTAGAAAAACCTAAAAAAATTTTTGAAAAATCTTTGACCTTAAGAAATGATATAAAAGTAGCAGCAACCAATATTGATATAGCAAAAAAAGATATTGATTTAGCAAAAGGTGCATTATTACCTACAATTTCAGCATTTTATAATTACAATACACGTATATCTTATAGTGACCGATTTATAGAAACGGGAAATCTAATTGAAACCCCAATTGGAGTTGTAAAAGAAAATGGTTCACTTGTGATATCAGAGTTTCCGGAGAGAGAGTTAACAGGGCCTTTATCTTTTACTGATCAGTTTCGTCAAAATGATGGGCATAGCTACGGACTTAACTTAAGCATCCCACTATTTAATGGGCTTTCATTAAGGAATAATATTAAAAGAAGAAAACTGAATCTAAAAAGATCAGAAGTTCAATTCGAACAAACTAAGTTAGATTTAGAAAACACGGTAAATCAAGCCTATAATAACGCAGAAGGGGCTTACAAGTTTTATCAGGCATCTGAAAAGACACTTAAAGCTAGAAAAGAAGCATATCTAATGGCAGAAAAACAATTTGAAGCGGGCGTTTTAAATTCATTTGATTTTATACAAATTAAACAACGATATGAAATTGCTTCGTCTGATAATATTAGAGCTAAATATGACTATATCTTCAAGTTAAAAGTATTAGAATTTTATTTTGGAATTGAGATATCTGTCTAGTTGTAAATTTTCTTATTTCATTTATTTAAACTTCCTTTATGATCAAATTCATTAAATTTATTTATAATAAATTAACTAATCCGTGAATAAATACGCTAGCGAACATAAAGAAACCCCAGGTAATCCGTCTACTGCAAAAAGTAGTTCAAAAAAGCTTAACGATCGTCAAAATAGAATTCCTCTAAGAGTTTTGACTGAAAAACAATGGTCTTTTTGGGTTCAAAAAGGATACATAGTTATTAAAAAAGCAATACCAAAAAAACAAGCTGAAGCCACAGCGACTTTCTTATGGGAATTCGAAGAGAAAAATCCAAAAGATGTTTCCACTTGGTATAGGCCACCCAGAGCTGAAATGCAAATGAAAGAGCTTGCAGGAACAGGTATGGTTGAGGTATATAATAATCAGTATTTGTGGGATAATCGCCAGACTCAGAAAGTTTATGATGCTTTTGTCGATATCTGGGGAACGGAAAAGCTGTGGGTTACAATTGACAGAGCAAATTTAAATTTTCCAATTAAGAAGGGGTTTGAGTACAAAGGATTCATTCATTGGGATTATGATCCAGAAACTAAGCCTCAAAATGTTCAAGGTGTAATCGCATTGTCAGATCAAACAGATATAAATATGGGAGGATTTCAGTGTTTACCATGGTTATTTCAAAACTATGATTTGTGGAAATTAGGACAACCAGAGGATAGAAATCGCTTTAAGCCTGATATTTCAGGTATTGAAAAATATATTGAAAAAGTAGCAATGGAAGCAGGGGATTTACTCATTTTTAATAGTCTTCTACCGCACGGAATACGTCCTAATCTCTCAAAAGATAAAGTCCGTATTGCCCAATACATATCAATGATGCCTGCAGAAGAAGATAACAAACTTCTTAAGCAGTGGAGGATCAACTCTTGGAAAAATAGAATAGCACCAGAAGGATATGCATTTCCTGGAGACCCAAGAAATTGGGAGCAAAAAAAGTATGAAACGGCAAAATTATCCTTATTAGGAGAAAAACTTTTGGGGATAACCTCATGGATATAATTCAAGATGGATTTTAAATTAAAAGGTAAAAAAGTCTTTATTTCAGGCTCAACTTCTGGAATTGGTTTAGAGACTGCGAGAATTCTATTGAATGAAGGTATGAATGTTTATATAAATGGTAGAAGTGAAAAGACTGTTAAGAAAGCAGTAGAATATTTAAAAAATGAAATTAACGGATCACAAATAAAGGGTATAGTAGCTGATTTTCTCGAACAAGGACAAGTAAACAATCTTTTAAGTTCTCTAAAAGATGTTGATGTCCTGATAAATAATGTAGGGATATATTCTTCAACATCTTTTTTTGACACTACAAAAAAAACTTGGCACGACCAATTCCAAGTAAATGTTATGAGTGGAGTTTCTTTAACTAAGCATTTTTTAAAAGGTATGATCGCTAGAAATTGGGGAAGAGTTATATTTATTTCAAGCGAATGTGCTTATTTAGCTCCTACAGATTTAATTTCATATAGTGCTACAAAAGCAGCTTTGCATTCTATTTCAAGGGGTATAGCTCAACTTTCGAAAGGGTCAAATGTAACTTCAAATGTAGTTGTTCCAGGATCTACTTTAAGTGAGGGAGCAAAAAACTATTTAGAAACTAAATCTGAATTAGAAAATGTAACTAAAAATCAAGTTGAAAGGAATTTTTTTAAAGATGAAAGAAAAACCTCATTAATAAAAAGGTTTGCTTCAACAAATGAAGTAGCAGCTACAATAGCTTATCTTTGCAGTGATCATTCTTCAGCTTCTAATGGTGGAGTTATTAGGGCTGACGGGGGTAGTTCCTTGGGTACATTTTAACGGTTTATGTCTTATATACTACATATAGAAACATCAACATTGCAATGTTCAGTTTCAATTGCATACAAAGGAGAATATATTGCTGGTAAACAATTATTAGCAAACGAATTTTTACATGGTGAAAAACTCCATGTTTTTATAAAAGACATATTTGAAAAAACAAAAATAAGAAAAAACGATCTTAATGCAGTAGCAGTAAGTAAAGGCCCGGGTTCATTTACTGGGCTAAGAATTGGTGTTGCTGCTGCTAAAGGAATTTGCTTTGCACAAAACTTACCACTTATTGGTATAAATACTCTTGAAATTATGGCAGCCCCTTTTTTTAATAAAAATGAATACAATTATTTAATTCCTCTTTTAGATGCCCGAAGGATGGAAGTTTTTTCAGCAATATTTGATGCTAAAAAAAGGTATATTCAGAAAACAAATGCTGTTGTGCTTTCAGATAACAGTTTTTTTGATAAGGTTGAAAACGGATCATGCTTAGTAATTGGAAGTGGGTCATCGAAATTTAAAACCCTTAAACCAAAAATTAATGCTGACTTTAATCCAGAGCACTTTCCATCTGCTAAAGACATGTGTGAGCTTTCCTGGGATCTTTATAAAAAAGGGAGCTATGAAAACTTAGAATTTTTTGAGCCCTTTTACCTAAAGGACTTTCAGACACAGGATATTAGGAAATAAAATGTTAGCCGTTCAATGCTATTACATTTTCTATTTTACCTGGTATCATTTCTTTGAGCATTGTTTCGATACCATTTTTCAGTGTTAATGTTGATGATGGACAGCCACTGCATGCACCTTGAAGAATAACTCGTACGGATTTTTTATTAGAATCATAAGAATCGAACTCGATGTTTCCCCCGTCAGAGGCAACAGCTGGTTGAATATATTCTTTTAGAATTGAAACAATTTGCTTTTCCAACTTATTTAGATTTTCAAAATCTGATGCATTTTTGTAATCTTTTTTAAGTTCTATCGATTCTTCAATAACAGTATTCCCTTCCTCTAAATAAGAACGGACAAACTCTCTAATTTCCATTACAACTTCATCCCATGTATTAATTTCATATTTAGTAATTGATATATAGTTTGAATTGATAAAGATTTCTTTGATAAATGGGAAATGAAATAATTTTTGAGCAAGAGGAGATACCTTAGCCTCATCAATATTCTTAAACTCAAAACTTTCAGGCACTAAAGATTTATTAGCAACAAATTTCATTACAGATGGGTTAGGTGTACTTTCTGCATATATGGTGGTTGGAATTTTTTCAGTTATTGAACCTCCATTATTTAAATAATTTTCCAATTGTTCACATACTTCATCAGCAACTTCATCCCATTCTAAAATATTGAAGCGTTCAACAATTAGCTTCTTTTCTTCAAGCGTTACAGATTTAACGAAAGGTAGAAAAAATAGCTGTTGAATCAAAGGAGCGCCTTTGGCATCATCAACATTCTTATAAATCTGAGAATTCTTATACCCAACTTTATGATTAAATAAAAATTGAGCCTTATCCTCTCCTTTCTTTATTTTTGGGATTATTTTGTATTTCTTCAAAGCTTAAATTTAAGTATTGTAAAAGTAATTAATGATAAGAAAAATTTGAAAAAGTTTACGTTTAATTTGAAAATAATCTTTTTGTATTTTGCAGTAAATAAATAGTGTGTTTATAAAATCTGTAAGGGGTTACAAGCCTTCATTTGGGAAAGATTGTTATTTTGCTGAAAACTGCACAATTATTGGGGATGTAATTATTGGCGACAAAGCATCGGTGTGGTTCCAAGCTGTTATTAGAGGTGATGTCAACTCTATTCGTATTGGAAATAAAGTTAACATCCAAGATGGTGCTATAATTCACGGCACATATAAAAAAGCATCTACTAATATTGGAGATAACATATCAATTGGTCACAATGCTATTATTCATGGATGTAAATTACATGACAATGTACTTATTGGTATGGGAAGTATTTTAATGGATAATTGTGTGATTCATAGTAATAGTATAATTGCTGCAGGAGCTGTATTGACTCAAAACACTATAGTTCCCCCAGGATCAATCTTTGCGGGTATTCCTGCAAAAAAAATTAATGAGATAGATCGAAACCTTCAGAAAGACGAAGTTGAGAGAATTGCTGAGAATTATCTTCTTTATTCAAGTTGGTATAAAAAATAAAAGCCACAATATAAGTGGCTTTAAGTTTATTTATAAAAACAGATCTTGCTTAGAAACCTAAATCAGATTTTACATCAGCCATTAGATCTTTACCGGTAGCCATTATTACACTCCCGCCAGGGCTTGAATCTAAGACATAATCAAAACCTTGTGCAGCAGCTACTTTTTCTATTGATGTACGTGCTTTTTCATAAAGTGGTCGCATCATTTCTGAAGAACGTTTCTGTAATTCTTGTGCAGCTGTTTCACGGAATTCTTGAATTCTTTTCTGCATTTCCTGTAATTCAACTTGTCTTTGCTGATTGATTAGCTCCGTTTGATTTTCAGCATCTCCCTGATAACTCTGGGCTTTTGTTTGAAATTCTTTTGCAGATGTTTCAAGTTCTTTAGCGTATTGATCTTCTAGTTTTTTTAATTCATTCTGGGCTGCAATCACTTCTGGCATTTCACTTATTAATTGCTGAGTATTAATATGGGCAACTTTCGATTGAGCAGTAATGTTCAAAGGAATGGAAATGATGAATAAACTAAAAATAAGTGTACTAAAGTGTTTCATAATTATAGAGTTTTTATTTATTTGAAGAGCTAGATTTTGATTTCAATTTTTCTATTTGATCCTTTCTATTCTGAATACGTTGTTGTCTGTTAATTCTTTTAATTACTAAATCACTAATATCGTAATTTTTTGCGGAATATAACATGGTTATACTTGAAGAACGGTCAAAAATGAAATCATATTTTTTTTCTTCAGCAATTTGTTTTACAATTGATAGAACTTGATCTTGAACAGGTTGTATTAGTTTTGATCTCTGAATTATCATATCGCCCTTTGGTCCAAAACGTTTTTCTTGTAGGGAAATAATTTCGGAAGCAAAAATTTGAATCTCAATTTCTCTATCTTTGATAAGCTCTGGGGTAAGAAGTATTCTTTCAATATTTAGCTGCTCTTCGTATTGTTTTAATTGAATTTTTTTTAATTCAATCTCTTTTTTCCACTTTTCAATATTCTTGTCAAGTAAACCACTTGCTTTATTGTATTCTGAAATATTTTCAAGAATTATATTCATATCCATATACCCCACTCTAGTTCCTCTTTGTGCGAATGCGGAGATGATTGTAAATAGAAGTAGTCCAGTATATAACTTTTTTCTTAACATAACACCTTTATATAACGATCAAATAAGTATTATATTATGGTTTTTTTAGTAATCTGAATTTCAATTTAAAACCTCTGACCAATAACAAAGTGTGTTTCCCATCCATTAGGTGCAGTCAAATTAGAGTTTACATTATCAAATCCATATCCAAAATCAATTCCTAGCAAACCAAAAGCAGGCATAAATATTCTTACTCCTGCACCTGCAGAGCGTTTAGATCTAAATGGATCAAACTCTCTAAAACTATTGTAACCATTTCCGGCTTCTAAAAAAGTTAAAGCATAAATTGAGGCACTTGGTTTAAGAGTAATTGGATAACGAAGTTCTAATGAAAATTTATTGTAGATTACGGAGCCATCCGTACTTGACAGAGATTGGTTAGGGTAGCCTCTTAATGCGATTGTTTCACGACCATCCAAAGCATAATTGATCATACCATCACCACCCAAAAAAAATCGTTCAAATGGAATATTTCCACGTGCAAGGTTGTAAGAACCCAAAAACCCAAAATCAGCTTGTGTTTTAAGAATTAATTTATCATAAATGGGCGTATACCAAGTACCATTAAATTTTATTTTATAAAATTCGAGCCATCTAAATTTTTCTTGATCTATTTTGGCTAGATCAGGATTGCCACTTTCATCTTGGAATTCACTTAAAATGCCCAAATTTGAAAAATCCTTTTTACTAAATAGCGAATATGGCGGAGTTAATTTTGCACTTATACTAAAAGTGGATCCACCGGTTGGAAATATAGGGTTAACTCTTGTGTTATTTCTCGTAAGGTTAATTGTATATGAAAGATTATTGGCTTGCCCATCACCAAATGTAAATAAACCAGTGTAATAATTTTTTAGGTTGTAATATTGAAATGAAATAGCTTGTGAAAGTTGAAAGAAGTCATCAGGAATTCTCAATCTTTTCGCTAAACCAATTGTTGCACCGCTAATCTGAAAAGATTGGGATTTGTCTGCTAGTCCTGTAAAAAAATCATATCTATACTGAATAGTATGCTGTAGTGAAGTTGAAAATTGAACTGGTTGCTGACCACCCAGCCATGGTTCAGAAAAACTAAAACTGTAAGTATTATAGAATTGGCTTGCTTGGAGTCTTAAAGCTAGTGTTTGACCATCTCCCATGGGTAAAGGTTTGTATTTTGTTTTGTCCAAGATATTTCTCATCGAAAAATTGTTAAATGACAGACCTAATGTTCCAATAAATCCTCCTTGCCCATATCCTCCTTGAAGCTCTATTTGACTTGCTCCTGACTCAACCAAATCAAAACGAACATCAATTGTTCCTGAATTTGGATCTACATTTTCCATTTGTGGATTGATTTGTTCAGCATCAAAAAAGCCTAATTGTCCAACTTCTCTTACAGTTCTAACTAATTTATCTTTACTATACAATTCTCCCGGTTTTGTCCGGAGTTCTCTGTAGATTACATGGTCATTCGTTCTTGTATTTCCATTAACCACTATTTTATTAAAATTAGCCAATTTTCCCTCAGTAATTCTAATTTCAAAGTTAATAGTATCCCTTATCGCACTTACTTCGACTGCATTAATGTTTGAAAATAGATATCCATTATTTTGGTACAAGTTAGTTATATCATTTCCATCAGGTTTACTTGTATCAGCTATCCGTTTTTTTAACAAAACTCCGTTATAAACATCACCTTTTTTAAGTCCCAAAATTTGTTGTAAAACTTGATTAGAGTAAACAGCATTTCCTATAAAATTAATATCTCCAAAATAATATTTATTTCCCTCTTCAATTTCTAAATTCAGAGAAATGGATTTAGATTCTTTTATATTTCTGATTAAAGTATCTGATAGAATCCTTGCATCTCTATATCCTTGTTCTTTGTAAAAGTCGGTTAATCTAACAAGATCTTCTTTAAAATCATTTTCTATATATTTTGACTTTTTCCAAAAACGAATTGGGTTTTTCGATTTAGTATTTTTTAGTTTAGATTTTAATTTATTTTGTTTAAAAATATCATTTCCTACAAAATTGATGTCTTTAATTTTTATTTTTGAACCTCTATCAATATTTACAACCATTTTATAAGAATTTGTACCAACTGTGTCCTTTATAGTATTTAATGAAACTTTTGTATCTAAAAATCCTTCTTTTTGATATTTATTTATGATGTAGTTTCGAGTATTAGTTAAAAAACTTTCTGAAAGTTTTTTCCCTTCAACTAGATCTGTATCTTTAATTATTGCATCAATTTTACCCTTTTGTAAACCATTTATTTTAACTTCAGTTAATGTTGGAAGTTCAACAATTTCTAATTCAAGAGAAATATTATTATTATTAATTTTAGTTACAAAAATATTAATGTCACTAAATAGTTCTAGCGCCCAAAGTTTATTAATCATTGCACTAACTTTTTCTCCTGGGACTTTAATTTTTTCCCCAACAGTTAGTCCGCTATAAGAAATTACGGTTTGCTCATTAAAAGTTTTTATTCCACTAACACTGATTGAATCAAGTCTGTATGTCTTACCTTTTACAAAATCATTGGTTTGTGAGTAAGTGAAGTTTTTCACAAAAAAAAGTATTCCGATGAACCAAATCGATAGTAAAAATTTATTATTTGATTTGTTCGCTTGTTTTTCCAAATCTTCTTTCTCTTTTTTTGTAATTTGATAATGCTTCTTCTAGATCTTCTTTCTTAAAATCAGGCCAAAGAGTTTTTGTAAAATACAATTCTGCATAGGCAATATGCCATAGTAGGAAATTACTAATTCTTTCTTCACCACTTGTCCTGATTAATAAATCCACTGGAGGTAAGTTTCTCGTGTAAAGATGGCTAATTATGGTGGATTCGTCAACTTTTTCTGGTGAAATTATACTATTTTTAACTTTCTTTGATATGGTTTTAACAGCTTCAATTATTTCTTCTTTTGCCCCATAATTAAGTGCAAGTGTTAGAATCATCTGTTTATTTTTTTTTGTTTTTTCAATTACAAACATCAGCTCATTTTTAACCGAGTTTGGTAAGGTTTTTAGGTCACCAACGGCACATAGTCTTATTTTATTTTCATTAAGGCGTTTAAACTCCTTTTTTAGAGAACTAACAAGTAGTTTCATTAATAAGTTAACCTCTTTTCTTGGCCGACTCAAGTTTTCAACTGAAAATGCAAAAAGGGTCAGAAAATTTATTTTTTTTCTCGCTACTTCCTCAACAATCTCACTAACTGTTTCAGCACCGCGTATATGCCCAGCAAACCTTTTTTTCCCTTGTTTTTTTGCCCATCGGCCGTTGCCGTCCATGATAATGGCTATATGTTCGGGTGGTTTAATCATCTATTCTTTGCAATAACATGGGAGATCACCAAAGGTAAATGAAATTGTTAAACCTGTAAAAATATACCAATCATTATTATTTAAGTTTCCGAATTTATAATTTAGATTGTTTGCATATTGATTTTCTGGATTACTACCATCTAAATTATCAGTTAAAGCGTACCTGGCCCCAACCTCAAAGCCTAAGACAAAAAATGGATTTGGGTTAAATTTAAATCCAACACTTATTGGAATCGCAATTTTTCTATCTTTCCCATAGTTGTTATATTTAGGCTCAATTAATAATAACGAATTACCAGGTTCAATAAAAAATTGGTCGTATCTAAAATAACCTATACCATAAAAAACGTATGGGGTAAAACTCAAGACAGGGTCATGTAAATTAAATTCTTTAAAATTTATTTCAAAACCAGCAACTATTTCTTCAATGGAATTATTTATTTTATATGATCTTTTAAATCTATTAATGTCATTATTTTTAAATTCATTTTCGCTTATAGTAGTGAGTGTAATACCCCCTCTCAGGGAATAACGGTCAGTAATATTCCACCTGTAAAGAAATCCATAAGCTAGCTCATTCGGATCCAAATATCTGTGAGATCCAACATCACCAATATAGTTGCTTCCTCCAAGGAAAATTCCAATTTCGTGAAATTGAGCCTCGATTTTAGGCGTAAAAAAAGTGATAAGTATAAAAAAATGGAATTTTTTGTACATTTTCTCAGACTACTAAACAATATTTGATGTTTAGTAATAACCTAAAAAGCCTAGATTTATTGTACGTTTCGGGTATCTTGTCCCCAAAAAAGTTTTTCCCTAAGTGTATTGAAAAAGTAAGTTCCCTGTAATTGAACGGTCAAAAGATTAAAACTTGCTTTCTTTATGTGAACGTCGTTACCGTTATCAATAGTATATATCCTGGAATCTAGTGAGAGTAAATGACTATTACCTCTCCCTTTTACAGATATTTTCAAAGTTGTTTCATCAGGTACAATTAGGGGTCTCATATTAATGTTATGTGGGGCTATAGGATTAATTACTATGCATTTAGATGATGGAGTGACAATTGGGCCACCACTACTTAATGAATAACCTGTTGAACCTGTTGGTGTTGCAATTATTAATCCATCAGACCAATAAGTTGTAAGGTATTGATTATTTAACATAGTATCAATACTTAGCATTGAGGTAGTATTTTTCCTATTAATTGTAACTTCATTTAATGCATAAACAAAATCATTCAACGCTTCAGATTTATATTTTGTGTGCACTTCCAATAAAGATCTCTCGACAAACACATACTTTTTTTCAAAAAATTGGTTAAGTCCTTCTTGTAAAGTATTTTTCTTGATAGTAGTTAAAAAACCAAGTCTTCCGGCATTAATTCCTAAAATTGGGATTTTGGAGTCCTTAATTACGGATATAGACCTTAGAAGGGTCCCATCGCCACCAATAGAAAATAAAAAATCAACGTTATTATCCAACAATTTATTATCCTCGAAATAATTGTAACTGTCCGCAAGGCCACCCAAATGTTTTTTTATTTTTTCAAAAAGAATAAAATTATGACCCTTTGATTTGAGATAATCAATTACGGTTTTGATGTAGTCAATTGACTTTGTTGAAAAAAATGCGCTATAAATAGCAATTTTCATATTTATAATTCTAATTACTAAGTTACAAAACTCGTAATAACCGTGATTTTGAGATTAAATAATTAATTTAACACTAATTTTTTTAAATCTAACATTAGATATATTTTTGCAGTAAGAAATGACTTCTCTAAGTGTAAATATAAATAAGGTGGCTACTTTAAGAAACTCGAGAGGCGGGAATGTTCCAGATTTACTCAAAGTAGCCGAAGATATGCAAACATTTGGAGCACAGGGTATCACAATACATCCAAGACCTGACCAACGACACATCCGTTACGAAGATGCAAGAGATTTATCTAAAGTGGTCAAAACAGAGTTTAATATCGAAGGTAATCCTACAACAAAATTTTTGAGTTTAGTATGTGAAGTTAAACCAACCCAAGTAACATTAGTTCCAGATGCTGTGGATGCAATTACATCAAGTGCTGGATGGGATATTAAAAAACACGGAAAATTTTTAAAGGGTGTAATTGATAAACTAAAAAATGAAGGTATTCGTACTTCGATTTTTATTGATCCAGACATTTCTATCGTTGAGGCAGCATTAGATACTGGTACAGACAGAATCGAGTTATATACTGAAAAATATGCTAAAGCTTATGATCTTGATAGGGAAAATGCAATAACACCTTATATTTTAGCAGCTGAAATGGCAAATGAATTAGGTATTGGAGTTAATGCTGGGCATGATTTAAACATAAAAAATTTAGCATACTTTGCCCAAAACATTCCTGATTTACTTGAGGTTTCAATTGGGCATGCTCTTATTTCAGAGAGTCTATATTTGGGATTTAAAAATGTAATCCCTGAGTATTTAGAATGTCTAGTAAATTGAAAATACTCCATAGTAAAATAACTTCTGACAAAGGAAGTGAACTATTAATACTCCACGGATTTCTTGGTATGGGAGATAATTGGAAAACATACGCTAATGTTCTAACCAAATTAGGTTACAGGGCTCACTTAATTGACCAAAGAAATCATGGGAAAAGCTTTTGGAGCAATGAATTTTCCTACTCAATTATGGCAGAGGATATTTTAAATTATTGCAAATATCATAAACTTGAAAAAGTATTTATTCTTGGTCATTCTATGGGAGGTAAAGTTGCTATGGATCTTGCATGTAATTATCCACATTTACTTAAAGCATTTATTGTAGCCGATATTTCCCCTAAAAAATACGAACCCAAACATCAAAAAATTTTAAATGGCTTGTCATGTTTAGATTTTAATAAAATTTCTTCTAGAGCTGAGGCAGATGAAAAATTGTCAACTGTAATTCCAGAAAACAACTTAAGACAGTTTTTGTTAAAAAATCTCTACTGGATTGAGAAAGGAAAACTTAGTTTAAGAATTAATATTGAAGTTCTTAAAAAAGCAAATCATATGATCGGAGAGGAATTAAATTCAAATTTCCATTCTGAATTACCGTGTCTTTTTTTAAAAGGTGTGAACTCTGATTATATACTAGATAGTGATGTAGAAATGATTAGAGGATACTTTCCTAAATCTGAAATGGTTACGATCTCTGGAGCAGGTCATTGGCTTCATTCTGAAAATCCGAAAGAATTTATTGAATTTACTTCCAAATGGTTAAATGAATTTAATTAATTTATAACAACCACAGAAAAATTGTGAAATTTATTGCAGTTCGATGTTGTAAGCTAATCTTATTATATTTTTATTTTAAAATTTAATTTAATGAAGGTTCTTATTCGAAAGGCTGAAAAAAAAGATAGTTCGGCGATATTAAATTTAATAAAAGAACTTGCTCTTTTCGAAAAAGAGCCTAAAAGTGTCAAACTTAGATCATCTGATATAGAAAATGATGGTTTTGGTGCCAAACCATTATTTGAATGTATTGTTGCAGAAATAAACAAAGAAGTAATTGGAATGGCTTTTTATTATCCACGCTATTCAACATGGAAAGGGCCAACTATTCACCTTGAAGATTTGATTGTTTCTGAACAATATAGAGGAAAAGGCGTAGGAACTCTATTATATTCAAATTTCATTAAAATGGCTTTAAATTTTGGAGTTAAAAGGATTGAATGGAATGTTTTAGATTGGAATAGTCCTGCAAAAAACTTTTATAAAAAAAGTGGGGCTAAAGTTTTAGATGAATGGAGAACAGTTCAAATGCACCAATCTGAAATGAAGAAATATTTGAAAAATATCGGAAATCATTGAAAAATGAAAGTTTTTAAATTTGGTGGAGCATCTGTCAAAGATGCTTTAGGGGTAAAAAATCTTGTTTCAGTTCTGAAACAAGTAGGTTTTGAGAATACACTTGTAGTTGTATCAGCAATGGGGAAAACAACTAATGCGCTTGAGAAAATTATAGATAATTATTTTAATGAATCAATTAATCATTTGGATGGATTAATTGAGCTTAAACAACACCATATAGAAATTGCCAAAAATTTATTTAAAAACGAAAGCTCTAAGATCGAAGGAATTATACATCAACTTTTTGAAGAACTGAATGGATTTTTAAAGTCAAATAAGTCTCCAAATTACAGTTTTATTTATGACCAAGTTGTAAGTATTGGAGAACTTTTATCTTCAAAAATAGTGCATACATTTATGAACTTTTCTGGATTGGAATGTCATTGGATTGACTCTAGAGAGTGTATAAAAACCGATGATTATTATCGTGCTGCAAATTTAAATTGGGAGTTAACAAATAAAAATATTTTAAATAATCTAAAAACCTGTTCTGTAGCTGTAACTCAAGGTTTTATTGGAAGTAATTCAAATAATTTTACAACTACACTGGGTAGGGAGGGCTCAGATTATTCTGCTGCGATATTTGCTCATGCTTTAAATGCGTCATCTCTAACTATATGGAAAGATGTTCCCGGGGTTTTAAATGCTGATCCTAGGGTGTTTAAAGAAACCAAATTATTAAAACAAATATCTTACAGGGAAGCAATAGAGCTTGCTTTTTACGGAGCATCAGTAATTCATCCCAAAACCCTTCAACCACTGCAAAGAAAAGAAATACCACTTTATGTAAAATCTTTTGAAAATCCAAAAAATGTTGGAACTGTAATATCAAAGGGTAAAAATTTAGATCCTTTTATGCCTTGTTACATTGTAAAAAAAAATCAAGTCTTGCTTCGACTCTCAACGATTAACTTTTCATTTATAGTTGAGGAAAATATTAGCTATATTTTTAGACTATTGCATGAGTATCAAATGCCAGTCGAGCTTATCCAAAACTCTGCGATCAGTTTTTCAGTTTGTATTAGTAATAAATATAGAAAATTAGAAGAGTTATTACTCATTCTACGCGCTAGGTTTAATGTAGAAGTTAATCAAGGAGTTGATCTATTCACAATTAGACACTATAATCAAGAAGCATTGGATTTTATTAAAAGTATTGGAAAACCAATTTTATTAGAACAAAGAACAGAACAGACAGCTCAATTCGTTATTTAATTTGTTAATCTTAATTCTTTAATTTTTCTAATTATTATTGAAGCTAATTTTTTATGGCTTTCGTAAGTCCAACCAGCTACATGTGGGCTTAACAAAACTTTATCAGATTTAATTAAGTATTCAAGAGAAGGGGTGATCTTATTTGAATTTGTCAGTGAATTGAATGAATTAGATTCATACTCTAGGACATCTAATCCCGCACCCAATATTTTTTTTGATTTTAAACCTTCAACTAAATCGTCTGTAACAACTACTTTTCCCCTCGAGGTATTTATAAGCCAAAATGGATTCTTCATTTTTTCTATAAATAATTTATCAAAAAATCCAATAGTTTTTTGTGTTTGTGGAAGATGTAAACTTAATATTTGAGCTTTATTAATTATTTCTTCAAGACTAACCTGAGATGTTATTTCATCACCTAGATTTGACTTGATATCATAACAAAGAATTTTTAGGTTATTAAAGCCTGCTAATTTTTTTGCAAAACTTTTTCCGGTATTTCCATAACCAATTATAGCTAGTGTTTTTCCTTCTAATTCGAACCCTCTGTGTTCTTCTCTTATCCAAGAGCCGTTTACTATTTTTTGATGACCGGTGTGTAGCTTATTCATCAAACTTAATAACATGCCAAGGGCATGCTCTCCAACAGCATTTCGATTTCCTTCAGGTGAGTTAATTAGATGTATTTTCTTTGAAGTAGCATATTTTACATCTATATTTTCTAATCCTGATCCCACCCGAGCAATAAACTTAAGTTTTTTTGCAGCTTTTAAAATTAGTTTATCAATAGTAAAGCGGCTTCGTATCACAATACCCTGATATTGTTCTATACTCTTCATAATTTCAGTTAGAGGAGTTTCATATGATATAACATTCTCAAACCCCAGTTTTTCTAAGTCATCTAAAAGAACAGGGTGGTTTTCGTCAACGTGGAGAATCTTGGGTTTCTTCATTAAAACCCTAAAATTATTTTTGCAAAATAAAAAAACAGAAAAATTCCAAAAATATCGTTCGCGGTAGTTATGAATGGACCAGTAGCTATTGCAGGATCAATACCTTGTTTGTTAAGAATTATTGGAACGAACGTTCCTACAAGTGCAGCAACTAAAATTACTAATACCATAGATCCAGCAATCGTTGTGCTGACAAGAAAAGATTGATTTATAAATTGACCAAAAATAAGGATAACGCCAGCTAGAGCTAGTCCATTTATCAGACTGAGACCAATTTCTTTAACTAATATATTAAATAATGATCCCTTTACTATATCATTAGCTATACCTTGTACTATAATTGCAGAAGATTGAACCCCAACATTACCAGCCATTGCGGCGATTAGTGGTGTATAAAAAAATAAATTGCGCAACATAGGTTGTTCCATTATTGCTTCAAAATCTTGTAAAATAAAAACACTTCCTATACCACCTAATAGACCAAGAAAAAGCCAAGGAAGTCTTGCTTTAACTAAATCTAATATTTTATCGTCTGCTACAACGTCAGCTGAAATACCAGCTGCTAGTTGATAGTCTTTGTCTGCCTCTTCTTTTATAAAGTCGACAATGTCGTCGATCGTAATTCGTCCCAACAATTCTTTTTTCTTATTTACAACTGGAATTGCTTCCAAATCATATTTTGACATAATTTTTGCAACCTCATCAGATTCTTGATCAACTGTAACATAATCTACCTTTGGGATGTATATATCTTTAACTTTAGCTTTTGAATTTGCAGTAATTAAATCTTTAAGGGAAAGTCTTCCTTTGAGTAAGTTTTTTTCGTCAACAACATAAATAGAATGAACTCTTGTAACGTTTCCTGCCTGAGCTCTCATTTCATTCAAACATTTTAAAACACTTAAGTTTTCATTTACTTTAACTAATTCTTTTGCCATTAAAGCACCTGCGGTATTTTCTTCGTATTTAAGCAGATCGCGAATGTCACTTACATGTTCATCATCTGTAATTTGAGACATTACTTTCTCTTGTCTCTCCTCAGGAAGTTCAAGGATAATATCTGCTGCATCGTCGGTATCAAGTTCCAGAACTTCTTTAGCAATTTCCTTTGCTGAAAGTTTTTCCAAAATTCCTTCTCTAATATCAGGGTTGACCTCAGCTAGGGCATCCGCAGTTTTATCGCTTCCTAAAACTTTTACTAAATATGTTGCTTCATCAAGAGAGACGGCTTGGATAATTTCTCCCAAATCTGCATAGTGAGCTTGTCCAAGTTTTCTTTTAATACGAATGTTATCCTCCTTTTTAACAAGGTCTCTTATCTCAATTAAAAAAGTTTCATTAATTTCAAATGTTGCCATTGTCAATCCATTTAGTAATTTGGACAAAGTCAGAACCTGAGAGCATCTCAGGACGTTTATCAAAGATACTATCTTCTCTTAACTTTTCAGACATAATAAAACTTTTTAAACTATTGCGAAGAGTTTTACGACGTTGCTGAAAGCTTAACTTAACAATTCTAAATAGGAGTTGCTCGTTACATTCTAAAATGGTACAATCTTTTCTTACAAGCTGAATAACTGCAGAATAAACTTTTGGAACAGGATTAAATACTTTTGGAGATACATCGAAAAGTAAATCAGTTTTGTAAAATAATTGAGTAAGAACTGAAATAATCCCATATTTTTTTGATCCAGGAGACTCACAAATCCTTTCTGCTACCTCTTTCTGGAACATCCCAGAAAAAAATGGAATTTGATCTCTATGCTTTAGAGTTTTAAATATAATTTGGGTCGAAATATTGTATGGGAAGTTTCCAATAATAGCAAATTGTTTGTTTCCAAAAACTTTATTTAAGTCAAATTTTAAAAAATCTCCTTCAATAATTTTACTTTTTAGATTGGGATATCTTTCTACAAGATATTTTACAGCCTCTTTGTCAATTTCAATTAGATTTAAGTCATCAGTTTTAGAAATTAAAAACTGGGTTAATATTCCCATTCCAGGTCCAATCTCAATGACTTTATCATAGTTTTCAAAAGTCAAGGTGTCAGAAATTAACTTTGCAATATTTATGTCTTTTAAAAAATGTTGGCCTAACTTTTTTTTCGCACGAACTGTTTTGATTTTTTTTCTCAATTAAATAATACTTTATTAAAGGGCATTAGCCCAAAACTAATCTTTTTCTTTTTATCAGTTTTCTGGAATATTTAGTTAAAGATTACTTTAGAATCAATTAAAAGATTTTTAATTCAGTACTACAAATGCCAGTTTATTGGATTTTTTTGAATCCGGTATAAGGAATTAAAACTTTGGGAAGATTTATTCCACTTGAGTCTTGAAAATTTTCTAATATACCTGCAACAATTCTAGGAAGTGCTAATGAGCTTCCATTTAAGGTATGTAAGAGATCTTTTTTTCCTTTAGAATTTCTATATCTCAATTTTAGACGTTCTGCTTGAAAACTATCAAATGTTGATACAGAACTTACTTCAAGCCACTTACTTTGTCCAATCGAATATATTTCAAAATCATAAGTCAAAGCAGAGGAAAAACCTAAGTCTCCAGCGCAAAGTCTCAAAATACGATATGGTAGTTTTAATTCATTTAAAATAGATTTTATGTGATTTACCATATCCTCTAGAGCATTTAATGCATTTTTGGGTTCCTCAATTCTTACAATTTCAACTTTATCAAATTGATGAAGTCTATTTAATCCTCTTACATGTGATCCGTAGCTGCCAGCTTCTCTTCTAAAACAGGGGGTGTAACCTGTTAGAGCAATTGGAAGTTCTTTGGAATCTAACAAACTATTACGATAAATATTTGTTATTGGAACTTCAGCAGTTGGTATTAGGTAAAGGTTATCTTTATTTGCATGGTACATTTGTCCTTCTTTATCTGGGAGTTGACCAGTACCAAAACCTGAAGATTCATTAATTAAAATTGGTACTTGAACTTCTTTATAGCCCGCTGAAATATTCTTATCAAGAAAATAATTAATTAACCCCCGCTGCAATCTTGCTCCTTTATCCTTATATACTGGAAATCCTGCTCCAGAAATTTTGTTTCCCAATTCAAAATCAATTATATCATATTTTTTTCCAAGCTCCCAATGAGGAAGATAATTAACTTTTGATTCAGTCTTTAAATCTGACTTAAAGACCTCTTCGTTATCTTTATCTGAATTTCCATTTGGAACAATATCATAGGGTACATTTGGTAATTGAATTCTTAAGTCTATTAAACTTTTTTCAATCTCAATAAGTTGCTCTTGGAGTTTTCTAGTTAAACTTTTAAGACTAATACTTTTTTCTTTTAGACTATTTACTTTTTTAGTCTCACCTGTTTTGTATAGCACCCCTATTTCCTTGGCAATTTTGTTAGAAGTTGCTAAACGAATATCTAGGTTTGTCTGAGTATCTCTTCTTTTTTTATCAAGATTAATAATTTCTTCAATAATTTTTGAAGAATCAAAACCTCTTTTTTTCAATCCAATAATAATTGACTTTTTATTTTCCTGAATATTTTGTAAGCCAAGCATCTAGTTTTTTATTCAAAAATAAAGCAATTTTATTTTACCCTTTAAATATAGACAAGCTTCTTTTACAATTGTCCCTATCTTGATTAAGTTGGTTTTGGAGGTCTTCGATAGAATTAAACTTTTTTTCATCACGGATTTTTTTCAAAAAATGGACTCTTAAATATTCTCCGTAAATATTTTCATTAAAATTGAATAAGTGTACTTCTTGTGTTTGGTTAATTCCATTGATTGTTGGTCTAGTTCCAATATTCATCATACCATCAAAAAATTTATTTTTATAATCTACCCTAACAAGATAAACACCCTTTGATGGTATTAATTTATAGGGTTCTTTAATTTCTAAATTTGCTGTTGGAAAACTTATAGTTTTTCCTAAACCTTTCCCTTTAGCTACGATACCATTGAGTTCATAGTCACGTCCCAAAAATTTTTTTGCTTCTTTAAAATTACTATTGATTATAGCATCTCTAATTTTAGTTGAGCTGACTGTTGTTGATGATATATTTTCAGCAGGCACAGTTAATACTTCAAAGCCATATTTTTTACCAAATAAAATCATATCGTCAACACTTGCTTCTTTATTTTTTCCAAAACGATGATTGTAGCCTGTATACAAAGAATTAATTTTAAGCTTCCCAACTAATATGTCTTTTACATATTCAGTTGCACTGAGTTTTGAAAATTCCAATGAAAAAGGATGGATTATAAGATTATCAATTCCTAGTTTTCTTAAGATTGCTTCTTTTTCCCTTAAAGTATCAATTAATTTAATTGTTTTATCGCTTTTCAAAATCATTCTTGGATGTGGGAAAAAGGTCAAAAGATTTGCTTGAAGTTTTTTTTGTTCAGCATCCTTTACTAGAGCATTTATAATTTTTTGGTGTCCAATGTGAACACCATCGAAAGTTCCTGTAGTAAGAATTGATTTTGATGGGGAAGAGTAATTTTGAATTCCTTGAATTATATCCATCTAAAAAACTAATCAAATTTGTCTAACAAAAGTACGTTAATATCAATAATGGAAGAATTAGTTTGTTTATTTTTAGCTACGACTTGAAAGTCAGTAAATGGAAAATGACAATATTTACTACCTTAAAAAGCCATTGATTATATGGGTTATTTTTATTAGTCTATCTATAAATATAACTTTAAGCCAAGATAAATGGATAAAAGCAGGAAACCCAAATCAAAATTTAATTTCATTTGTTGAGTTAAGTGAAAACTATTACTTAATGCCAAAAGATTTCTTTAAAAAAGACTTTACGCAAAAAGTAGATTTTGTTACAGAAATTTCTCTACCTAATGAAACAGGAAAAGAAGAAGTTTTTCAAATTAAACATGTACCATTATTTTCTAAAAAATTATCAAAAAAATATCCAGGAATTAAAACTTTCAAAGGGGTAAGTAAGACCCGTAAAGATGTACAAGTTCGTTTGAGTACACAACAAGGAGGAATCAATGCTTGGATTCAGTTTAAAAGTGGCCCTGATTTATTTATTCAACCCGTGAAAGGAAACAAAAACTTGCACTATAGTTATTTAAAAAGAAAAGAATTTAATTCTTCCAATTTATTTTGTAAAACAGAGATACAAAAAGATAATAAGAAGTCTGCAAGTGTTAAATTAAATAATCAGCCATTTATACAGAAACTTCGAACATTTCGTATTGCAATTGCTACAACTGCCGAGTATACTAATTATTGGGGAGATAATAATCAGAGTAATGGTTCGAATAAAGAAGATGCACTTGCAGCCATAGCAAGTACTCTAAATAGAGTTAATTCAATTTTTGAAAGGGATTTAAATATACGTCTTATATTAGTTTCCGATGATAATTTGATTTATGAAGATATAGATCGAGATCCTTTTACAGGAAATTTTGGTTCTGAGCTTCAAAGGACTTTAGATAATGTTTTAGGCGATGAAAATTATGATATTGGTCATCTTTTTGATTATGGAGAACCAAATGGAGATGCTGGTAAAATTGCTTCTGTATGCTTAAAAGGTCAAAAAGGTAAAGGATTTTCTACTCACCCATTTAGGGATACATATGGGGGTGAATATCGCAATGATTATTTTGATCTTGATTATGTTGGTCATGAGATAGGGCATCAATTTGGAGCATATCATACTTATTCTTTTGAGACTGAAGGAACTGGCTTTAATGTTGAACCTGGAAGTGGATCTACGATTATGGCTTATGCTGGGATCACAGGACCTGACGACCTACAACAACATGGAGATCCCTATTTTCATTACTATAGTATTCTTAGCATATTAAACTATGTTGACTCGATAAATTGTGGAACTACTGAGAGTTTATCCTCAAAAAACTTTAGTGTAGATGCAGGTCAAAATTATATTATACCCATTGGTACGCCCTATGAGTTAAAGGTTGATTTATCTTCGAATTTAGAAGATGAGAATTTTACTTATTGTTGGGAACAACTCGATAGTGGAGAAATTACATCTAGCAATTTTGGACCTTATAATCCGGTTGGTTCAATGGCTAGATCTTTACCACCGAATATTTCACCTCAAAGAACAATTCCAAATTTAAAGAGAATATTGGATAGTGAATTAACAGAACAAAACCCAGGCATAGGTAGTGATTGGGAAACTGTTCCGCTTATTGGAAGAAAAATGCAATGGGGTATAACAGTTAGAAAAAAAACACCTACTTTATCATTAGTTGCTCAAGATTCAATTGAGATAACTTCTTATGCAAATGCTGGACCTTTTAAAATTAATTCTCAAAACGAATTAGGACTATCTTTAAAAGGAGGCTCCATTGAAAACATCTTTTGGGATGTTGCAAAAACGAATCAAAATCCTATAGATGCATCCCATGTAAATATCACTTTATCTGTAGATGGTGGAGAAAGTTTTCCAATTGAACTTGCGAACGGGATAATTAATAATGGATTTTCTAGAGTAATTATTCCAAATGAAATTAATACTGATAAGGCTAGATTAATGATTAAGCCAGCGAATAATATTTTCTTTGCAATAAATTCAAGTGATTTCAAAATTGAGTCCAGAGATTTAATTTTAAACCTGGAAACATTTGTAAAAGAAAATTGTGGTAGTGATGTACAGCGTTTCACGTTTGAAATAAATAAATATAATAATTTCAATGAACCATTTACACTACAACTTAATCCTCAACCTCCAAACATTGACGTAAAATTTTCAAAAGCTTCATTTATTGAAAGTGATAGTTTAGGATATTTTGAATTCAGTGGTCTAAACACCCTAGAAACTGGGGATTATAACTTCACTCTTGAAGCTCAATTTTCTTCAGGCTCAGAACAATTTCCCTTTATTTTGAAGCAGCGTAATGGTGAAATAGGAACTGCTGATATTTTGTCGCCTGAAAATAAATCTAACAATGTCAGTTTAAATCCTGTTTTATCCTGGGAGAGTGATTCGAATATTGATAATAGTAGAATTCAAATTGCTATTGATCAAGATTTTCAAAGTTTAGTAATCGATACTATATTAACATCATCACAATTTCAATTGGGTAAATTAAAATCAGAAACAAACTATTAT
>CETK01158867.1_pt1 | contig 25988 bp, 21 predicted proteins | sample 361431 | NCBI WGS metagenome assembly CETK01 (sample SAMEA2622452, study PRJEB7988) | marine metagenome | biome: marine biome (ENVO:00000447); feature: surface water layer (ENVO:00002042); material: "saline water (ENVO:00002010), including plankton (ENVO:xxxxxxxx)" | depth 5 m | reverse complement strand
ACAACGTCAAAAATTGTAAACGGTGATAATAAAACCTCATTTTTATCTGAAGTTATTATTTCTTTTAGATATAAATATATTCCTATTCTTGCTCTAGATAAAGGTAATACATTTTCTATTCCTGTAATTTCATAAAATTTATCTTGAAATAAGCGATGATATTGAAGAAATTTTTTATTGTATTTTTTTTTATTCCTAAATATACTTAATATAACATAATTAAAGAATCCAAAATGATTGATATCGTAAAGAACCTGTCTGGGTTTTATCATAGATAATGGAAAATAATTTAGATAATAATATATTTTACTATGATTATATAATCATAGGTAGTGGTTTATCTGGTTTGACTGCTTCAAATCAATTACTAGACTATAAAAGAAATCATATAATATTAACTTCCCCTTTTTCTGCCAAAAATTTAAGAAAGGATAAAAATAATAAATTTTCTAATTCAGTAAAAAGTGCAGTATCTCCAAAATTAAATATTTTAAAATTAAAAAAGGAAATTAAGTATTGGTTATCATCCTATAAATTAAACAGAGAAAACTTCAATTTGGTTCAAGTTTTATCAAACTCAATAGGCGGTTTAAGTAATTACTGGGGAGCAAATTTAGGACATAACTATAATGATATTATAGAAAGTAATATTAAAAATATAATAGAGGTTAATAAAGCAGATCAAATTAAAGATACAAATAATATAAAAATGCACTCGGATCTTTCTGAAGCTTTACTTAATTTAAATAAGAGAAAAAAAAAATGTATATTAGTGCATAGTCCTTTCTTAGGAATAAAGTTAGTTAATGACTCAGAAAGTTTATGTAAAAAATGTAATGCGTATTATTGTAATTGCGATGGGAAAATACTTCAAGAATATAAATTCAACAAGAAACTAATTAAGGAAATAGAAATACAAAAAATTAGGACAAAAAATAATATTTTTACACTTTCTGGAATAGATAAATATCATAATGAGAAAGAAATTTCCTGTAAATATTTAATATTTGCATGTGGACCATTTGCTTCAGCAATCTTGTTTAATAAAATCAAAAAAATTCCAGAAAATCTGACACTGAATCATAATGGTTTATTTTCCTTCCCTTTTATAAGTCCTTTCAAAATTAAAAATAAACCTTTGGCGCTTTCTAATATAAATATTTCCATTCATAGTAAAAGGGTTAATAAAGGGAAAGATCCTGAGGCTTATACAAATATATTCCCCTTAAAGCCTCAATTAGTTCTGAGATATCCATTTTTAAAATATATTTCTCAATCAATATTAGATAGATTATATTACTGCGTAGTCTATACTGATTCCTCATTTGTAGAAAGTAAATTCAATATAAAAAATAAAAAAGTTATAGGAAAGTATAAGAATAAATTCTTTTTATTTTCATTTTATACATATTTAAGATTGATATTATTTCTATTTATAAATGGATATTGTCTACCTTTATTTATTCCCATCTTTTCAAAACCTGGAAGCGATATTCACTATGGGTCAACATTAGCAAATATAAAATTAAATGAGGAATGGGATAAAACAATTTTTTTCTCAGATTCAAGCAGAATAAAAAAAATAAGTTCTATAAATTCAACAATAAAAAATCTAATTTTTGCCAAAAAAAATTTAATAAGTTGGCTCAATAAACATTCATTAGAGACTTAAATATATGAAAATTGAAGTTGATATAGATTTTATAAAGAAATGGAATAAGGCATTTAGCGAATATTTCAAATGGGAAATAGATAATAGGAGTTTAATAAGAAGTAAATTAAACTTTATGAAATATAAAATAATCCTCCCTTGGCATCCATTGTTTTTCAGATCAGATCTAGAAAATATATTAGAAAATAAAAATTTCTCATTTTTAAATAAATTAAATAATATATATGGCTTAACTTGCATTCCTGAAAATAAAATTCCTAAATTTAAGAAATTAAAGATCTCAAAGGAAAACTTATTACTTCATTACATAAACATAGAAAATGAAAACATTGATAACTTATTTAAGAGGTTCAAATATAATGTTAGAAGAGAGATAAGGTTAGGTTACAAAAAATATAAATTCTCTAAGATTAATTCTATTTATGAATTTCGAAATTATAAAGATGAAATTAATAATATGCTAATAAAACAAAACCTTGCTTTTAATAGTCCCTCACCTCCTATAGATCTAATAGAAAATCTTTTTTTGAATAAGGCAATTGATCTTTATACAGCAACTCTTAAAAATACAATTGTTGGATTTATGAGTATGTCTACTGACAGAAATATTATGCAAGTTGCATGGGCTGCAAAAAAATATAATGAAAAAGATTTAAGTATTTCTTTTCATCATTTTTGTTTAGAGGAAGCAATAAAGAGGAAGGCAAAAATATTTTCTTTAGGTACTACAAGTAGTAACTCACTTGCAAAATTCAAAGAAAAACTTAATGCAGAAAGAGCCATATTAATAAAAAGAAAAATTAAATATGCAATAACATCAAATAAATTTCAATACCTTAAATCACAAAGAAATAGAATAAATTTAATTATTATGAAAATATTTATTCGAATAATATATTCTTTATTTGGGGTTAGAGGTTATGAGTTTATAAGTAAAGAAATTTGGAGAAGGTTTGATTAAAATATTTATAGCTATTTTTTCTGCTTTTTAATTCTTATCATATCAATAGATAATTTATTATTAAAAGAAAAATAATTAGTTCTTTTTGAAAGATAAATCTTCTAATAACAATTAAATTATTAGGATTAAAAAAAATATATTTTAAAGTATATTTAAATGTACTTAATTAAATCCTTTAATAAAAATCTTATATGATGATCCTCTCATGTGGGTATCCCTTTGATAAGCTTTGATATAACCAAAAGACTCAATTAATTCAGAATGCAAAGGATTAAAATATATAAGCGCAGATTTTTTTGGCAAATTATTCTTAAAAAAGTTATTTATAGTTTTCTTACCGAATGGGTTATACATGAAAAAAACAGTAAATGTCTCATTTAATTTTGGAATTTTTAGCAAAGAGGCATCAGCATGAAGAATTTTTACAGATTTATAATTTAATTTATCAAAATTCTTTAAAGCTATTTTATTCAAATTTTTATTATAATCAAAACCTAATATATTTTCATTTTCTGGATATATTTTTCGCCAAGTCAATAATACTTTACCTTTGCCACTGCCTATATCAATTAAATTACTATTACTCATTAAATCTTTTCCTATGATTTTTTCTAACTTTTTTGTAGATTCCTCAATATCCTCTAAAGTTGAGCCCATATAAATAAGTGAATCATTTTCTTTAGATGAATTAAATCTAGAGAAATACCACATTTGCGTATTTGTTCCTCTTCTCAAATCATATAAATAACTCTTAACTAAATAATTTAATATGGATTTAATCCATTTAATTTTAGTGAAAATTTTCATAGATAAATTAATCTCTTTTAATAATATTTGTTTAAATTAATAAAGCTTTAAATATTAAACAAATTCTAATTTAATATATATGAAGAATTAATGATATAAAATTAATAAAATACAAAAAACACCTTTAATTTTTTTATAAGTATTGATTAAAGGAAAATATAAAAATTGATCCAAATATAAGTTTATTATTTATATAATTATTTAAATATTAAATTTCTTAATTTTTCCTAATACAGTTGTAGTTTATTTGGAGATAGATTATAGGTAATACTTTTAATATATAGATTAAAAACAGGAATTATCCTTTTCAAAAATTAAGGGATAAACTATATAAGAGTCATTATTTTTTGTAACAAATCTACTTAACCAAAAAAATTATTTTTTAAGGGTAATTCTAATAAATAACCTAAGAGGATTTTAAAAACAGTTATTTATAGAATTTTATATTTATGGAATCAAATAATAAAACCTTTAAATAAATTTTCTTAATAATCGTGCCAATGATGGATCAAATAAATTGAAGCTTTATAAATATAATTTCTAAATTCCTTTTTAAATGAATTTTTATCTTTATTTTGAAGAAGCGAAAATTGCGCCAATTGATATTATAAAATATCCAATTATTTGATTTGAAGATAAACTCTCATTTAAAAGCAATATTGAGAATAATGGAATTGTAATGTAATAAAGAGATGTGACCCAATAGATTTTTGATAGATCAGATTTCTGTAACGCTATAAACCAAATTAAAGAACCTAATATTCCAATTAATACAATAAGTGACATTAAAAATATCGGTTTAAAATTTAGAAGTTTAGAAAAATCTTGTATTTGATATTTATTAAGAAAAAGTTTTATTAATACTTGGTCAAATGATAAGAGTATTCCAGAAGTAATTGCTAGAACTAAAGAACTCATTTCTTATAAAGATATTTAACTATATTTATTGGTTTATATTATAAACCTATATATTAAATATTTGTTAATTGATTAAGTTACTTTTTTCCCAATTCCAAGCATCTCGGCACATATCGGAAAGATTAAAAACAGGCACCCAATTAAGAATATCTTTTGAAAAAGATATATTAGCAACAACTTTACCTCTATCTCCAAGCCTTCTATTTTTAAAAACATATGGTATTTTTAATTCATTAATTTCTTCAAACGTTTTTATAACTTCAAGAACACTTTTTCCAATTCCAGTTCCTAAGTTAATATTTATAAATTTATTATCATTTGATAAAAGAAATTTTAAAGCTTTAATATGTCCTTCGGCTAAATCCATAATATGAATATAGTCTCTTATGCATGTTCCATCTTTTGAAGGCCAATCATTACCATAAATATTTATATAAGGAACAATCCCTTTTGCTACCTTTATTATATTAGGAAATAAATTACTAGCATCCGAATTTGTTACTTCACCAATTAAACAATTTGGATGAGCGCCTACAGGATTAAAATAACGTAAGTTAGCTATTCTCCATTCCTTATATTTACTCTTATAAATATCATTTAGTAGAGTTTCAATTGCAGCTTTTGTATTACCATAAGGATTTATAGGATTAATTTTTGTATCTTCTTTTATTAATTCATTTTTATTAGGCTCATAAATAGTGGCACTACTACTAAATACAATGCATCGACAATCATTTTTCATCATTGATTTTAAAAGAGAAATAGTACCGCAGAAATTATTATCCCAATACATCAAAGGGTTATAAATAGAATCTGAAACAGATTTAAAGCCAGCAAAGTGAATCACTGCTTTAATGTCTTCACCAATTTTTTTAGCAAATTTAAAGATATCATCTAATACTGAGATATTTTTAATATTTCCTTTGAAATAATATAAATCATTTTTTAATTTTGGTTGATTATTTTTAAAATGTTGTTTTATTATCTCTAAAGATGATGATGAACTTTTACAAAACGAGTCAATAACAAAAACAGTAAAACCATTTTCTAGTAACTTTAAACATGTATGTGATCCAATAAAACCAGCACCACCAGTAACTAATATAGAACTCATAATTTAAATTATAATATTTCAAATATTTTTAGATATTATATACAAAAATGTAAATAAAAAAATTAAAAGTATTTTTTATTTTTAAATTCTTTAATTATTTGTGAGTATATTAATTATTTTAATAACTACATTTTAAAATTTATTTCTCTTCTCATTTAATAATTGATCAATTTCAAGACAAAATTCCAAATTATAAAGAGCTTCTTTGAGGGTAGAGCTTTTATTTAATTTTCCTTCTAAGAAATTATTTACCATCAAATTCCATCCTTTTACATCTTTACTAAATCTCCTTAAAGATAAACCATTTTTATATATTTCTTTAAAATCAATAATTTTGTACTCATTTTCTGCTGATGATAATATAATTTCTTCCTGGACTTTACCTCTAAAACCTGGACTAGCTTTTATAAATCTTAAAGAGGAAGTTTTCTTATCAGAATGTTTAATAAAAAGCTGAAACGAATATCCATCTACTTCTTTTACTTGACCCTCAATTAATTCATTTACATTAAATAATTGATGTTGGCCACTTAAATAAGTTAGAAGATCTAAATAATGGCAACAAGAACAAACTGTAGTTCCACCACCTTTTTTAAATCTAGACATAGATTCACTATATTCTGCTAAGCGAATCAGATAAGTAATATGATAATTCTGTAAATTTTTTATTTGATTTTCAAGAAAAATAATACTTGGAGCAAATCTTCTATTAAAACCAAATGTAATATTTATATCATCAAGATTTTTAAGACCTTTAAGAATAGTTAAATCACTTGAATTTATTCCTGCTGGTTTTTCACAATAAATCTTCCTATAACCGCTTTTAATAGAGTTCAAAATATCATTAACATGATTTTGAGGGGAAGATAAAATAAATAAATTTGATTTTGCATTTTGATAATTATTTTTGAAAAAATTAGGATCCAAAACATTTTTATTTATACCAAAGCTTTCTGCAATAAAATTCGATGATTTACCTGTGGTTAATTTAATCTTGGTTATTCGTCCCCTATTTTTTAAAATATTCGGAAGAATTACTCCTGCAGCAAATTTACCAGATCCTAGTAAATGAGTTTCATAAAAACCTTTACCAAATCTCAAAAAATATAAAGCTCTAATTAATTTTGTTACCCAAATTTTCTGACTAGGAATTTCAATATTATTATAATTATTAACTTTACCTAGTTTCTGATATTCCTCTGAATTAATAACAATAAAATCTTTTAATTCAGATTGCTCATATTTATTTCTTAAACTTATAGCATTCTTATCTGCTTTAAAATAATAGATTTTGTTGTCTTCTGAAATACAAGAAAATGCAATTACCTGTAAATTCCTATATTTTCTGGTGAAAAGGAAAAATGATAAAGTTGTAAGAAATCCAGTAGTTTTTAGAGATAATAAAACGCCCTTTATTTTTGAAATAAATTTCTCTATACTACTTGAATTCTTTTTAATAGAATAATTTTGTCTCTTAAAATTAGTTTCTTCTATATAACTTAATGTATCCATCTTAATTACAAATTAAAAAATATAAATAAATAGTAAGACAATAAAGTTATAGTAAATATAATTTCTTAATAATAAATTTACAAAAAGTATAAATAATTATAATTTAATATTATGAAAATTTATTCTATGAGGATAAAAAAAATAAAATCAAATTTTAAAAAATTCTCATCAAAAATCCTAAGAAATTTCTTAAGAATTTTATGTTTTCCAAAATTAGATAATATTGGCATAAAATTATTCAGAATCTTATTTTTTAGTAAAAGAAAAGTTAAACTAAAATATACAAATCATTCTTATACTTTTTTATATAATCTAAAACCTGAAATTACTTCTAATTTAAATATCAGTTTTTTTGATAATATAACTAAAAGAGAAAAAGATATTCTGCACTATAAGTTTTTATCATTTAATACTGAAAAAAATTTTAATAACCCTGACTTCATAAAACCTATTAGAAAGCACAAACACGGATGGATACTTGCTGATATTTTAAAAGCTCATAAAAATAAAGATTTATATATAATAAAAAACTCTTTAAAAAGATTCCTTGAATGGAAATCATTATTTAAAATCGGACATGGTCTTCCCTATATTATTAGTCTTACAATTTCCCAAAGAATCATTCATTGGTCTTTATCTATAATTTGTTTAGAAAGTGAAAATTTTAAAGATATCCCTGAGCAAAAAAATTATAGTAATATTCTTATTGATAGTTTAATTAATGAAACTATCTATTTAATAATAAGAGGAACTTTTTTAAATAAAACAAAGAATAATTTTTTTATATCTGAAGTTATATCTATTATTTTGTCATATGAAGTATTAAAAAAGCACTCAAAGATATCTCCTATATTTAAAAATATAATAAATAATTTTAAACAACAATTATCAATTTTTCTAAGGGAATCGATAACTGAAGATTCATTTAGTAATGAGGGTTCAATTTTTTATACAAACTTTATTATGGAAACATTATCATTGCTTCATGCAATTAAAAATTATGAATATGATAAGTATTTAATAAATTTATTTATATATATTTATTCAATATCCAAAGATAATAAAATCTTACCAGAAATGGGAGATATTTCGTTTGAACATGCTTTAGAAATATATAAATATGAAAATAATAATAAAATTAAATATGATATCTTAAATAAATTTCTGAGTGATAGAAAAATTATTGATCTTAAGCAAAATAAAATAAATAAAATTTACAAGAAGTTTAATAATAACTATAAAGACCTAATCGTTTCATCCTTTAATAATCATACTTCAATACAAAAAAAGAACTTTTATTTTTTGATTGATCATGAAAATATACCTTCAGCTAAGAAAAATGGAGGACATGCTCATCAAGATCTTAGCTCTTTTATTTTAGATTTTAAAGAAAAAGTAATTGTTAATTCAGGTACATATTCTTATTTTGATAATAAATTAAGAGACAAATACAGAAGTCAGAATTATCAAAACTTACCTACTCTTTCAAATTTTTGCTATGGAATACTAGAAAGAAAATACTTAATTATTAATTATCCTGAAGCAGAAGTCAAAAAAGAATTTGATGAATCACAATTAAAAATATCAATAATAATTAAAAATCTATATAACAAGAAATTAAAAAAGAGTGATGAAAATATTTTTTTAAAAAGAGAATTTAAATTTAATATTATTTCAGGTGAATTATTAATAAATGATTCTTATTATTCTAAGTACAAAAATAATTTTGAATTAAATTCACATTTGCATTTTCATAATAATATCAAAATAATACCCACTACAAAGAATATTATCTATTTAAAAAATAATGAAAATAAATCGATAGGTATGATTTCTTTCCAATCAAAAGTTTCTTTTAAAATTACAAATTATTTATATTCTGAAAAATATGGAGAGAAAATAAAATCTAAAAAGTTAATTTTAGGATCAAATGGTAATTCAGAAATTAGATTTAAAATAAAAAAATTAGATTTAAAATAAAAAAATTTTAATTAAAAAAAAAGATCGTTTTATATTATTCAATAAATGTTTCTAATTGTTTTTTTTAATGTTTCTAATAAGTAGAGTTAATTAAAATTATTAAAGTAGATTAGGGGATAAATTACTACAAATTATTCCTTATAATAAATTCTTTATTATTTAATTATAAAATAAATGGGCAATCTTATTAATATAAAATACACTAATTTGGTGTTGCATTTTAAGAAATTTTTCAATCTCTCAAACAATTATATATTTTACTTCTCAAATAGATTTAGCTCTATATGTAGATTTAGCTCTATATGATTTTGCAAATTACTAAATAAAGTTATTAGAAAAATGTTAAATCAAACATATCAAACTAAAGAAACTAATGTTTTGGTAATAGGTTGTGGAGGTTCTGGATTAAGAGCAGCTATAGAGGTTAAGAAAGCTGGCCTTGATGTAATTATTCTCGGTAAAAGAAGTAAATTTGATTCTCATACAGTCCTAGCCGCAGGTGGAATTAATGCAGCCTTTGGGAATGTTGACAAAGAAGATTGTTGGGAACAGCATTTTGCAGATACTTATATAGAGGGCTATGGTATCGGCGATCCTTTACAAATTGAATTAATGGTAAAAGAAGCACCATATTCTGTAACTGAAATAGATAATTGGGGAGCTAAATTTGAAAAATTAAAAAATGGCAAATTGGACCAAAGATTTTTTGGTGCTCATACTTATAGGAGAACTTGTTATTCGGGAGACTATACAGGAAGATCAATATTAAATTCATTATTGAATAAAGCAGAAAGCATGAATATACCTATTTTTGACTCTCAATATGTCTTTGAATTGCTTGTGCAAGATAATTGTTGCAAAGGAGCCTTATCTATAGATATAAAATCAAGTTTAAGAACAGCATATCTCTCTAATTCAGTTATTTTATGTACGGGAGGTAATACAAAGATATGGGAAAGAAGTTCTTCCAGGGAAAAAGAAAATACTGGGGATGGCTATTACTTAGCATTAAAAGCAGGTTGTGAATTAAGAGATATGGAAATGACACAGTTTCATCCTTCAGGTATGGTTTATCCAAATGATGTAGCAGGAAAACTTGTTACAGAAGCAGTTAGAGGAGAGGGAGGAAAACTCTTCAATAATAAAGGAGAAAGATTTATGATTAATTATGACAGAGAAAGGATGGAACTTTCGACCAGGGACAGGGTTGCTATGGCAAACTATATCGAAATCAAAGAAGGTCGCGGCTCTCCAAACGGAGGTGTTTACTTAGATGTGAGTCATATTGATAAAGAGATAATTTTGAAAAGATTACCAACAATATATAAACAATATTTTGACTATCAAAATCTTGATATTTCCAAAGAGCCTATGGAGGTAGCACCAACTGCACATTATTCAATGGGAGGAATTGTGGTTGATCCAATGAATCATCAGACATCAGTTAAAGGTTTATTTGCAGTTGGCGAAGTAGCAGGGGGATTGCATGGAGCAAATAGATTGGGAGGTAATTCATTAGCTGAAATATTAGTTTTTGGTAAAATAGCTGGGAAAGCAAGTATTAATTTATCAAAGAATCAAAGATCATTAAAAATAGATAATAAAATCATCAAAAGAGCTTATAAAAGTTTAAATGATATTCAAAAATATAAATTAGAAAATTGTAATTTATTGCAGAATCAACTAGGTAAGGTGATGTGGGAATATTGTGGTGTTTTAAAAAATGAAAAGTCATTAAAAATTGGCTTAAGCAAAATAAAAGAAATTAAAAAATCATTTTCTGAATCAAAAATAGATTACTCTAAAGATTTAAACGAAATAATATCGGGACTAGATTTAATAGCATCGTTATATTCTGCTGAGGCTTCTTTATTATCATCTCTAAGTAGAAAAGAAAGTAGAGGCGCACATCAAAGGAGTGATTATCCTAAGACATCTGAAAATGAAAAATGTAATTACTTTATTAGAAGGATTTTTACAGAAGATAAATTAGAAGTTTATAGAAAAGAAACATCTTCTCTAAAAATAAATCTTTCTAAAATTGTTGAAAATACTAATAGCAAATTTAATATAGAAAAAAAACTGCTTGAGTAAACAAAATTGGATTTTAAAAAAATTTTTAATTTGTTATTCTCGAATGATGATAATATGGTACTAAAATGCTCAACATAACTAAAGATTGTGAACTAAATGAACCAATTTTTCTTGAGGAACCATTTCCTATACTAATTTGTGATAACTTTATTGATAAAGATGAGTGTGAATTATTAATTAAAGAAGCTAGAAATATGGCAGAAAAAGAGACTCATAGTGTCATGGGTGGTAGGTTTATAATTCCTTGGCAATCAAGTACTTTTAAAGAGCTTATAAAAGAGAGCTCTGCTTGGGATGAATTTAAAGAAAAGATGCCTAAAAAAGCTTTTAATACTTTCAATAAATTATGTAATTCAAATCTTTCATCAAAAACTTTTTTTAAAAAATGGAAGAAAAAAAATAAATTCGCAGTAGTAAAAAATATATCTTCTTTATCGAGAATATTATTTCCAAAGAAAATTTATTCTTCTTATAAAAGAGCTTTAGATATGCCTTGCAGAGTTATTCCACTAGAAAGTTTGATAATAATTGGCTTTATAGGAATTGTAGATTCAATTTATAGACGATTAAGTTCTATTCTCGATTTAATAAAGAAAGAAATTACTATTTGGCCACTTTTTGAATATAACGTTTCTTATGAGGGTTATGGGAGAGAAGTTCATAGAGATACTGATTCAAGAGTATTTGTATGTATTCTATATTTAAATGAAATTGAACAAGCAACTAATTCGGCAGGTGGTTCTCTAGAAATTTATGAAAAAATAAAAGATAAGAAAATTCTAAAACCGCAGCCCGAAAATTCTGAGGTAAAAAGAATTGCTAGAATAGAGCCTAAGGCTGGTAGACTTGTTTTCTTTTTTAATCAAGCTAATTCATACCATGCTGTTAATAAAATGGACTTTTCGAAGAAAGGCAGACACTTTATTTATGGTGGCTTTTCACTACAGAGTTCTATAATTTCTCCTTCTAAATATCTTTCAAAAGGTAGACTACCAACTAACTACTTAATATATAGATAATCTAAAATGTACATAAAGATAATTGCAATAAATATATGGTTAATTGTTCATAAGATATTTTATTATAGGCTTTTTAATAAAAAGAAAGTAACACCTATTAATAAGCCTTTCAAAAAGATAAATTCTGATAATAAAACTATAAAATTAATTTCTTCAATAAATAATTTTCTAAGTAATTTAGATATTGAAAAAGAATTTAATCAAAAAATAAATTATTTACCTGATAAATTAAAATATAGAGCTGATTTATATGATCTTCTTAACGATGATTTAAAAGCTAGAATATACTCATATGCCTTATTTAATAAAAAAATAAGGTCACATAATCTAAAATATTTTGGATTTAACCCAAGAATTCATAAAATTGAATTACTTTATAATATTCCTAATAAGAATTTGAAAGAAGAAGGGAGTAAATCATGGCATAGAGATCTTGATTGTGACTTCAAAAATATAAAACTTTTCATGCCATTGAAACAAATCAATTCAAATAATGGGCCTTTTTTTTATTTAAAAGATGAGAAATACAACTCAAGATTTAAATCGTTAAAAACCAATTTTTATACAAATGATTCTTGGAAGAAAGGTAGAGTAAGTAATAAAACTATTAATAAATATGGTAAAAATATAGACTCATTTTTATCCTTAAAAATAGGAGATGTACTTCTTATAGATACAGTTAATACTTACCATAAGGGAGGTTACTGTAAATCAAAACCTAGATTATTACTTCATATTTCATATCAAGGAAGTAGTTGGACTTCAACACCAACTCAATCATTTAAAAGAGAAATAAATTTTTTATTAAATCAAAAAATACCAAAGAGTAACTATATAATCTTGACAGAAGAAATTCAAAAATTTAAAAAATTTAAAAATGATAATCCTTTAATGAAATACCTTAAAAAGATAATTTATAAATTGAGCAATTTTTTTATATTTGAAATTTAATACTTTAACTTTTTATCTTTTCTGAAAATGATTAATATCCCCAATTGGATAAAAAATCAATTTATCTATACATTAGCTGTTTCCTCGACAATGATATCAAATATATTGATATCTATTATTGGAACCCGATTATTAGATGTAAATGAATATGGATTAGTAGCACTTGTAAAACCAACAATAGTAATCTTATCTTCTTTATTTGGTATTGGTCTTTCTCAAGCATTTAATCATTGGAGATGGAAAAAAGAAATAAATAAAAAAGTATTAATTGAAACTACTTTAAGTTCAATCTTTATTTCCTCAATCTTTCTATCAAATATTTTATTCATAACATTTTCTCTTTTATTAGATAAAAGAGATGAATTATTTAATTTTTCTGGTTATTTGACTTTACTAATACTCTGCATTTCATTTATGCAAAATAATGAGATGTTAAATATATATAGAGTGGATAATATCAAAATAAAGTTCACATTAATAACTGTAATTAGGGCATTCTTACAAATAATTACTATATCAATTTTTCTTTTTTTAACGCGAAAATACACCTCATATATATATGGTTTATCGATATCAGAATTAATTCTTTATTTTATCTTGATGAAAGACATTGGAAACTATAGGATATTTATAAGAAAAGATTTAATAAAAGATTTAGTTAAATTTGGATTTCCTAATTCTATTGTTATATGTAGCTCATTTCTTTTAACGTTTAGTGATAGATATATGATTAATATATTTTCCAATAATACTAGTCCAATAGCTATCTATGACATAAATTACTTAATTGCAGGAGGATTCATAACATTTATTTCTAGACCTTTAAATACATATATTCAACCTTATCTAACAAAAACTTTTTATAAAGAGAATTTTGATAAAAGTATTAAAGTCTTAAATGATTTTCAATATAAATCTATTACTGCTTTATTCTTTGCGGCTCTATTTACAATTTTCTTTGGCAATTACTTAATAAAAATATTTTTCACTAATTTATATATTGAATCTAATAAAGTAATTATTCCCTTAACAATCTCATTCTTTATAAATAGCTTAATTATTCCTTATCATACTTTTTTAAACATTAGTGGAAGAAATAAAATAATTGCAATTTCTATTATCTCTGCAATTTCTATAAATATTTTATTAAATATATATTTAATTCCGGCATACGGTATTTTAGGAGCTAGCTTATCAACTTTGTTTTCATCAATAATAGAAATTACTATTCTTATTAAAACAAGTAAAGGATATAAAATATCTAAATTTTTCTATTTTTTATTACTTATGCTATTTATAACCTTAGTCATTATCGGCATTTTTATAAATTAATTCGATTAATTTTTACTTAAAAAAAATGATATTTATTAAACTTATGATTTTTTATATTTATCTATTTACTACTAAATGTAAGTCTAAGAGGCCTCTTAATAGAATAGGTCTTTTAAGCATAAATTGGCTTAAAAAAATTTTATTTATGAATGATTATTTTTAATTTAATTGTATTTTAATTACATTAATTTTAAATTTTTATGAATTAGTTAATACTGATTCATTAAAATAATTTCATACATTTTTTCAGCAATCAATCTATTTGCTCTAGGGGAGTAATGTCCACCATCTATATATGGAATACCTTTATAATTTTGAAAAAGATAGCTTATATCCACAAATTTATAACTTATTTTGCCTTCTAATTGTTTTAATTCTTCTGATATTTTTTTATATCCTAATCTATATCTATTTTTAATTCTCTCATCCTCTATCCATGATGTAAGTTTTTCTCCATTTGGATTATATTTAATTGCTGCTACTGGTTGTAGATAATGAAAACACTTTATTTGATTTGTTCTACAAACTTTTTCAAGAAAAATTGAAGACGAAAGAATATTTTTTGAAATTACAATAGCAGCTTTTTCATTATCGTAACCAATCGGTATTGATCTATTTGTATAGCTAAACTTTGAATTGTTTTTAGAGATATTTAAAATTTTTCTTTGTAAAAATCTTACTGATTGAAAATTAAATGATATTAAATTTAATGGAATCTTATTAAGATCATTTGTTGCTTTAAATACACTACTTATAACTGGAGTAAAAAAGGGTTCCTGCCTAATGGTTGATCCTGGTTGACCAAAATCATTGAGCCCATCAAGAAATATCGCATAATCAGGTTTCTCTAATTTACCTTTAGCTAGCTCTACAGAAAAATTTATTACCTCCTGCAGAGAATAATGATAAGGTATACCAAAATTAATAGCTTTTATACATTTATTATCTCTTTCAGAAACTTTTACAAATTCAGATGGTATTGATGAACTCCATTTTGTTCCTGTACCAAACATAGTAGATCCACCAAAAAACCATAAAGAAATATAATCACTGCATTTAATTTTACTTTTATAAGTTTCTCTTTTACCATTTTTTACAATTGAATATTTATGTTTATGATCACTATTACCAATTTGTAACCATGGTTTATATTGTAAAGTTCTTACAGAATCTAACCGTTGCATTTCTAAAATTTGTTCAATTCTAAAATTATTGTCATAGGCTTTTATTAAATCTTTTGAATTATATTTTTCAAAATTATTTCCTAAGATTGCATTCTTTGCATATTTGAAAATTCTAAATGTGTATTCAAAACCGAATAACATAATTATAGAAATAGTCGACATTAAAGATAAAGTTTTAAAAGTATTGACTATAAAAATTGTATTTTTTTTCATATTTGAAATAATATCTATACATAACATTACAAGAAATATATTAAATAAATATATTTATTTAAATTTAACGTAAAATTTTGTTTATTTAGTTTTTAATTTAATTGCAAAATTTTTCAAATTATTGTCATATTTTTTTATGTAAAATTATTATATATTTCGAAAATTAATTCTATTATTTAAGTGAATTTCTTTAATGGCATACTATCAACTACGTTGTATATAAATAGTCTTATTTTTGCTAAATAATTACGCTTGTACTTAACGATAATTAAATTCATAAGATACTTTTAAAAATTTCAAATAAATATATAAATTTTTTAGAAAAAATATAGGAAAAGATTTTTGTAGTATTTATTGACTAATAAGAAAAGTCGATTGAAATAACTAATTCTTTATTTAATATAAGATTAAAATAAATTTTAGTTTAATTCTAAAATTTAATTTAACAAGGAGTGTATTTTTATAAAATGTATTGGCGAAAACAAAATAAACCCTTTTTGGTAAATATAATTGGAGTCTTTCAATTTGTGGATTTAATTCTAATCTGATATTAAGAACCATCTCAAAAATAGATTAAAACTTATATTCATAAATATAAAATCTATAAATTATGGTAATTTTTAAAAAAAAATAGAAAAAACAGTTTTTTCTTAAAGAAAAAAACTATATAATTTAGATTAAAGGATTTTATTCAAATGGAAGCAGTTATAGATTTAATTAAAGATCTTTGGGATTTTTTAAGAGTTAGAAAAAAATACTGGCTGGCACCATTAATAATTACAATAGTTTTCATGGGTTGCTTAATAGTTTTCACTCAAGGTTCCGTCGTAGCTCCATTTATATATTCAATCTTTTAATTATTTCTTTTCATCAAGAAATTAGCCAAACGAACCCTTGACCAGATTTCAAAGTCTCTTTTAAAGTTTTTACCCACTTTGCTGAAACCATACATCAAAATTTAAAGTACTTCTAAGAGCAATTTAGAGAGCCAAATGGTTTAAATAAGCCTGGGCAGGCAGTTCCTAAAGTTTTATTTTTAATAAAGCTAATGTGAAATGTATTCCTGCCATAACAAAAAACTTGATGGAGCTAAGCGGACTCGAACCGCTGACCCCCTGCATGCCATGCAGGTGCTCTACCAGCTGAGCTATAGCCCCATATAGAGAAACAACAGTTATACCGGTCAATCTTAAGATTTCTTTAATAACTGTAGTAATTCCTATAGTACTTTATTGCATTTGAATAATCAATTCAAAAATCATATATAAAGCTAATATTTATTGCATAAAAATTTTAGAAAAAAATTTAAGTAATTTAGCTCTTTAATTTTAAATCAATTTTATCAAATTTTACTTTTCTAAGATATTAATACTTTTAATTAAATTTTCAACAATAATTTGGTTACCTTCTTTTACGAGGTGATTTGTATCAATAAAAACATTATAATCATTTGTGATCCAATTTCTCCCGTCAATAAATGAATTACAGAAATCAAGATCTAAGTCACAATAACTTTTAACTTTTGAAACTATTAATGGGTATACAGCATTTACTTCTAATTTATATCTAGGAAAAGAATTCCTTATATTCTTAACATGGTTAAAGTTTTGATTAGTTGAATTGCTTGTAATTATATTTGGTTGTAACACTGCATAAAATTTAGCATTATTACTTTTAGATACTAAGTATGCAACATACCAATTTTGGACTAGATGATTAGCCACCAGTTGAGCCCTTTTCTTGTTTTTATGGCAGGCATGCTGAGAATTTGGCACCATTAAATCATTAGTAAAATATAATTTATTTAAAATTTTTATATATGGTCTTGTAATAAAATCTGTAGTTATCTCTTGCAAATTAACGTTTTCTAATTTCTTTGAAATTTGCATTTGCCTGGCATGGTAGGGGAAATTATTAATTTTTATATCACACCCAACTGACATATCATTGACGCCACTATAAAAAATAACTGCAGAAGGTTTATTCCCGTCTCCAATTGCAGAAATTAGTTGATTCAAAGATTGCCTAGAAACCCACCCCTGTTCACCAAAATTAAAAACTTTATTTCCAGTTTTTTTATTATATAAGCTTGGTATTGTCTCCCAGTCAGGAGTTCCATATCCCCATGCTGTAGAACCTCCAAAGAACCATGTACTATTATTTAATTTCTCTCCAGTAGAAATCCTATTATTGTATAATTTTGATATATTAACATATTTCATTTTTACAGGTTCTGGACGCCAACCAATAAATGATTTATATTTCATTTTTAAATTTTCTACTTCTAAAAATAATTGATATGCCTGATCTTTTGAAATAAATAAAGGAGAATCAGCTCTTGGGGTAATCGGTTTTTTTGATATGGAATATAAAATTGATTTACTTCTTTCAATTCCTAATAATAAAAATCCTGGAAGAAAAATAAAAATAAAAAGAATTAGAAAATTTATTAGAAAAACTTTTTTTTGCTTCAAGACAATATTTTTAAAATTACTAAATGTTTGCATTTTCTTTTTTTAATATGTTGATGATCTTATCAGATACCATATATATAATATTTCCTAAATAAGTTAAAAAATCGATTATAATAATTATGAATAGTTATTAGTATAGAAATTTTTAGTTTATTATGTTTTTTAATAACTTTAACTCAAGAAATTTTTATAGAAAAATAAATAAATATTTAGCTCCTATTTTAATATTTAGTGCCTTTGTAACTTTTTCCATCAGAGATCTTAATGACTCAAGATTCTCTTCTGCAAACTTTACTACAAAATCAATAGGAGATTTTTTACATCTAAATGATTTTGGAATTAATCCTTTTTTTAGCTCAATATTTGTAAGATTTATTAGCTTTTCAATTATTATTGGATTAATTACTTTCGTTGAGTTAAGAAATTCTAAATTTAGAAATTTAAGAAATATTAGTATCGCTAGGATTTCAAAATCAGAAGGTTATAAAAATGCAGATATATGGTACTTTTTCTTTAATTCCTTCAAAACCCAATTTCCCATAATTGTAGTTTTTATAACTTTAGGTTTATCCTCTGTAAATATTGGGATTGGCAATTTTCTTCAAAGAATCTATTCACCATATATACCTTCTAACATTAATGAACTTTCAAGTATTTTATTATTGATTATTACGATATTATTGAATGATTTTATAGGTTTCTTTCACCATAAGATTTCCCATGATTACCCTTTTTTATGGGATTTGCATGAATTTCATCACTCTGCCACTGAGATGACGATATTAAGTAGGGATAGAGCTTCTCTTTTAAATGATTTTCTTGTACAGCCATTGACACTTCCCATATCAATTTACACAGCATTATTACTAGACATTACCTTAACTAAAGGATATAATTTACCATTTTATATTTATGCTTTTCATTCTGCCATGTCCGTTATAGCTGATAGATTAGGACATAGTTCTCTGAAAGTAATTTATCCTAAACCTCTTTCATTTATTTATATGAGTCCATCTCTTCATTGGATACATCACTCAATTAATCCTTCTCATTACGATAAGAATTTTGGACAAACATTCCCTTTCTGGGATAAGATTTTTGGAACTTATTTAGATGAAAGTCACTTAAAAGATATTAAAGCTTTTGGTGTAGAAAATTCATCTTATAACAAATATCATCCTCTTTATGCATATACTATTTTGCCAATCAAGAAAATTTTAATGAGAATAAGTTCTTAATAATATTATCAGTTTTAAAATATAAAGACAAATATATCTATAAAAATTTAAGGGAACTGCTTCATTGATTTACCTTAATTAAAGACATTACAATTTATTGAATCTTTTAGATCTAGAGAGATTGATAAAAAAATTTATTATAGGAGTAAAGGATTTTTAAAATATTAGGAAATTTGATATGTTTGTTTAAAATCCCAAAATAAAACAATAAAAAAATAAACATTGAAAATTAATTGCTATTTTTTTTAGATTAATTTAAAAAATTTTTTTATATTCTCAATAATATAATTTTGAGCTTCTATTGAAATTTCTGGATATAAAGGCAGAGACAAAATTTCATTTTGATATTTAGATGATACTGGAAAATCAGTATTTTTTTTATCTAAGAACTTATACGCAGGTAAAAGCGGAAGAATAGTAGGGTAATTTACTTTGGTTTGAATACCTTTAGATAAAAGAAAATTTTTTAGTTCATCTCTATGATTAGTTTTAATTGTATAAAGATGATAAACATGTTTTGAATGAGTAAATCTCTTTGGGAGAGTCAATTGAATAATATCTTGAAGCGATTGATTATAATATAAAGCTTTTTTTATTCTAGATTTTGTCCAGTTTTGAATATGATTGATTTTTGCATTTAAAATTGCTGCTTGTATGCCATCCATTCTACTATTTATACCCTCAAAGGCATGATTATTTTTGCCACCATGTCTGGCGAAAAGTCTACACCAATCCGCAAGCTCCTTTGAATTAGTATTTATGCAACCTGCATCTCCCATCGCCCCAAGATTCTTGCCAGGATAAAAAGAAAAAGTAGATAAATTACCAAAGTTTCCTACCTTTATCCCTTTATATTCTGCTAAGTGTGATTGGGCACAATCCTCAATAATCCATAAATTATATTTTTTTGCAATATTTTTTATTGAGTCCATCTCACATGATTGCCCATAAAGATGAACTGGGACAATACCTACTGTATTTTTTGTAATTTTTTCTTCTATTAATTTTGTATTAATGCAAAAACTATCTTCTTCGGTATCAACAAAAACCGGCTTAGCTCCTGTTTGACTTATTGCTTCTGAGGTTGCTATCCAAGAATGAGCAGTTGTTATTACTTCTTGACCTGGACTTAGATTTAAAGCTTTCATTGCAATATAAAGTGCATCAGTTCCATTCCCGCAACTAATTGAATATTTTGTACCAATGAGATTTGCAAAATTATTTTCAAATCTATTTATTTCTTCGCCGCCAATAAATGATGATTCTCTAATGACTTTTTTTATAGCGTCGTCAATTTCTTTTTTAATATTCTGGTATTGAATATTTAAATCTATAAATTTAATTTCCATATTAAATACTTTAGGTAAAAAAACAATTTACTATAAAATTGATTTTAGGATAGAAGTGCTCATTATTATTATCATTTTTTATCTATGTATGCCCCAATCTATTAATTTTAGGAGAATAGCGAAGATCAACTTTTGTTCCTGTTTCAATAGATTCATAAATTGCATTTATCACTTCAAGACTTTTCCTCCCAGACAAGCCATCTATTAAAAAAGAATCATTATTTTTTATAGATTTATAAACATTTTCATAAAATCTCTTATGACCAAAACCATAAACATTTGGTGGATTCTCATTAAAAGAACGAAGAACTTCTTTATCTGTTTCTTTCTCTTCACTAAATTGCCATATTTTTATTTTATTCATAGCAAAACCTCCAACTTCAACAGTACCCTTATCACCTAATACGGAAATAGAGCCTTCTAGATCGCAGGGTCTTGTAGCAGTTGTAGCTTCAATGATACCAAGAGCACCGCTTTTAAATTTTAAAGTTACAACTGCTGTATCCTCAGCTTCAATATTTACGCTAGCGGTAGATGACATCCCATATACTGACTCCACTTCACCTAGCATCCATAAAAGCATATCAATATGATGGCTTGCCTGATTAGTGAGAACTCCTCCATCCATTGACCAAGTCCCTCGCCAATCATCTTGATCATAATATTTTTGAGTCCTGCACCATCTTACTCTTACAGTCCCTAAAAATATCTTCCCAAATCTTCCTGCTTCTAGTGCCTCTCTTAATTTTAATATTGGTAAGTTATATCTATTTTGTTTAACAACAAAAAGTCTTATCCCCATTTTGTCGCATTCTTCAATCATTAAATCAGCATCAGATAATTTCAATGCCATTGGCTTTTCTACGATAATATGTTTTTTATATTTAGATAGAGAAAGAACAATTGAGGCATGACTTCCGCTTTCTGTTAAGACTGAAATGATATCTATATCCTCAGATGACATCATTTTATTCATATCACTATAGAAAGGAATACTATATTTCGTACCAATTAACTTAGCTTTGAGGATATCTTTGTCTACAACTGCCTTTAAGTTTAAACCTTTGATTTTATTATCACTCAATATATCTGCATGTTTCAAGCACACTCTTCCACACCCAACTAAGGCTACATTTAATGGTTTTTCCAAAATAATATTATTTATTAAATCTATTATTATATCTCCTATTTTTTTTGTCTATAAAAAAACTTAATTAGTTAATTTTTATTGTTATCTGCTATAAGTTCTCCAAGTAATCCAAAGATAAAAAGTTGTAATGAAAATATATCCAAAGCAATAGATAAAAGGAAAAGGGGTCTTATTTGCCATGCCAATGAAATATATAAGCCTAGTAAAAAAATCTGAATTATAGTGGCTACTATAAAAATCAAAAAGGCCATCATACCAAATGATCTCAATGGACTTTCCCTAGCTTTTAATAAAAAATAAAGCGCAATTACGTCAAGCAGAGATGTAATAATTCTTTTAAAGCCATATTTTGATTTTCCTGAAATTCTTTTTCTCCAAGGAAGATCTACATATTTTATATTCCATCTGTCCTTCTGAAGCATATGAATTATAAATCTATGCCAATCTGATCTTAAAGTTAAAGAATTAAGACACTCTCTTTTAAAGGATTTAACCCAATTTAAATCCTTACCTTGTGTACCAAAAAGTAAGAAACTTACGAAGTTATAAATAAAAGAGGTAAAAACCTTACCATCATTCCTACCGATCCTCTCACCAGCAACTACATCATAACCATTTAATAATGGATCTATCAACTTAGGAATATCATTTGTAGGTGAGCATTCAAGATCGGTACAAAGCCAAATAATAAAATCACCCGATGAAGACTCGAATCCTGCCTTGAGAGCTTGGGTTAAACCTTTATTAAACCTAAAATTAATTATTCTTATAAGGCTGGGATACCTATTTTTAATTTCTTTCATAACTTCTTTTGTCTTATCGTTGCTACCGTCATTAATCAAAATTATTTCATACGAAAAATTTGTATAATTTAATGCTTCTATACACTCCTCTACATATGAAATAATTGTGCCTTCCTCATTATGAGCGGGACCTATAATAGAGATAAAAGGATTTTTATCCGACATATTATTTCTATTTTTAGTCATCTTAAGATAATAAAATTTTAAACTTTAATATCTTAATTTAAATCAAAATATATATTAATATTATGAATTCTTTAAATGATTGAAAAATTATTAAATAAATTAAGTATATTTATAAGTCATCAATAAATAAAACATCCTAGGAAATGATTCGGATTACTAATAAACCAAGAGTTTTGTTTCTAACCAGAAAAAAACCAGAAAGCATATTTTTATTGAGAAAGTTGAAGAATATGAAAGGAATAGATTTGATTGGAACAATTGCTGAAAATAATAATAAGGGAAAATTAAATCTGGTTGTTAAAAAGTTTAAATATTTTTTCTTTAAATATAAATTTAATAAATTGATTATATTTTTAATTAATTTACCTTTTTTATTTATTATTGATAGATATAGAAGTTTATATTTTTATAAGAGATGGAAAATAAATAATAAAGAAATCTTTTGTAAAAATAATTTTTTTGTTGAAGATTTAAATTCAAAAGAAGCTCAAAAATTTATAAAGATTCAAAACCCTGACATTATATTAATTTTTGGAACAGGTATCTTAGTAAAAGAGACATTCTCACTATCAAAATTAGGCAGTATAAACATACACACAGGCATCACTCCCGAATATCGTGGAGCAAAAAGTGAGTTCTGGGCAATTTTAAATAATGATAGGAATATGTTGGGTTATACAATACATAAGGTAGATATTGGAATTGACACAGGTGAAATAATCTTTCAAAAAAAGATTAAATTTAAAAAAAAAGAAAGTTTACTCTCAACAAGAGCTAGAAATATAGAAGATATTTGCTTTAATTTAGAAAAAGTATTAATAGATTATTCTAATAAAAATATTAAATATATAAAATCAGATAATAGAAAAAGCAAATTGTACTCTACACCTTATTTACATAACTACATAACTATATTTATAAATAAATTAAAAGATAATATTAAAATTTAGCTTTTTTTGCAACAATCAGCTTTGTAATTGACCATCCAAATAAAGTAGAGAAAACATTTCCAAGTCTTAAAATAATAGTTATTAAAATGATCTCCTTAATAGTAAAAATCATACCGAAACCATATATAAATCCTGCTTCTAGTATTCCAAAACCAGCTGGAACAACGAATGCTAATAATCCAGTCAAATAACTAGCAATAAAAATCAAAACAACTAATGGATATAAAATAACTTCGTTATTAAAAGTTAATGCTTTAATTAAAAAGGTAATTGATAAGCAATTTATCAACCAACCAATAGCATATAAAATAATTTGAAAAATTGAATTCCTGAAACTAATATTTGGATTTTTAATTTTCTTTCCAGTTATTTTTTTTAAATTTATAATTGTAAAATCTCTAAAAGAAGGATAAATAAAAGTCAAACCTAATAAAGAAGCTATAAATAAAATCCATAAATTATTTAAATTTAAACTTTCAATAATTTCTTTATTACTTGATAAACTAAATAATGAAATTAAAAAAGTGCCACTTATAAGTGAGTATATTTGAAACAAAAATAATGTAGTAATTGTATTTGATATAGATATTTTATATTTATTAGCTACTGAAGCCATTCCTAATGCATTAGCAATTTTCCCAGGAGTATATGCAAGCAAATTATTTGAATAATAAAAATAACAAGAAGTTAGAAAATTAATATTAGTTCCTAAACTCTTTAAAATAAGTTTCCAAAGATTTATTTGATAAAAAAAATATATTTGTAAAGAAATCAAATATAAAATAAAAAATTTAATATTAAAATAACTTGAACCATTTTCAAGCATTTCCCAATTATTTTTAATTTGTTCAAAAATATAAAATAATGCTAAGCCGAATATTAAATAACCAATAATCTTCAAAAAATATTTTTCTGAATATTTTAAGAAGCGTTTATTTTTTATATTATTAATCAAAATTATTCTTAAAAATATTTGTATAAGAAGTTAAAGTTTCAAAGGAAGGTTCAAAATTCCTTTCTCTTATTATATCAGTTAAATATTTCATATTACTCATAAAGCTCTCAAGAGAATAAGTCATTTTAATAAAATTAGATTTACTTTTGGATGGTAAAAATTCATCAGCATGAAAATAAGTAAGAAAATAATTATTTTCCTGATTAATTGCAGTTTTAATAGCATTTTTAATTAAACCTTTATTAATGAATGGATTAAGTGTCATAAGGGGAACTTGATATGTAAAAGCAATTTTATTTGGCATATAAAATCCTCTTTTGATTTGATCTCTAAAGATTTTTAAATTAGTTGCAATTAAACTTTTGCCCATACTTGTTGGTATTTCTAATACTCCAGTTGAATCAGATTTATTTTGTGCGGAACTTTTATAATTACTTTTTGAAATCCAATAGGGTTTGGTTTCAGTACCAGTCCAGTCTGAATTATCAAAATTACCTATTTTTAATGTATTGTGACCTGGCATGGCTGAACAATCAGAAATTATTCCTACTTCTGAATAAAATTTGATTGTAGTATTGTCTTGGTACCCCCAACCTCCATGAACTGTTTTTGGGGTTTCGCCCCAAGCTGATTTAAAAGAATTAAAACCCTCCTCTAAACAATCTCTAGTAAATATTGAATCATCAATTTTTTGGATCCATGATGAATTATTTTTATCCAAATAATAGAGGTGAGGGTGCCACGCTATTTCATCACCACTTTCTTTTAATCCAACCCATATATTTCTAAATTTATCTATACAAAATCCATCTGAAGCACTAATTACATTTATTTGTGGATCAGATCTTACAAACCAAGTGATTTTTGGCCAGTATCCAGTTTCATCTGCAAATTTATTTCTAGCGATTGCAAAATCAGGAATACCTATTTCAATGCCATCCCAAATAAAATTATTATTACTTACATTTTTTGAGAATCCTTTTCTATCTGGGTCGCAATCGCAGCCAATTACAATATGAAATTTTTCCATTTTTAAATATAAAAAATATATATCTTGACTACTATAGATTACATTATTTAGGGTTAGATAATATAAAATATTTTAATCATAAGATTATTATGAAAA
>CETK01158809.1_pt1 | contig 26267 bp, 25 predicted proteins | sample 361431 | NCBI WGS metagenome assembly CETK01 (sample SAMEA2622452, study PRJEB7988) | marine metagenome | biome: marine biome (ENVO:00000447); feature: surface water layer (ENVO:00002042); material: "saline water (ENVO:00002010), including plankton (ENVO:xxxxxxxx)" | depth 5 m | reverse complement strand
GAGGGATGAGCTATATCTGCATGAAGAAATGCACCAACTTCGTTAGCTATCTCTCTGAATTTTGAAAAATCAATATCTCTAGAGTAAGCAGAAGCCCCAACAATTATTAAATTTGGTCTAACTTCTTTAGCTTTTTGTAAAATTTCATTGTAATCAAAAACGCCATCCTTTGTTACACCATAAAAACTCGAATTATATATTTTTCCTGAAAAATTTACATTAGACCCATGAGTTAAATGACCACCATGAGCCAGATCTAGACCAAGAATTTTATCGCCAGGTTTTAAAAAAGCATCAAATACTGCAGTATTTGCTTGCGAACCAGAATGCGGTTGAACATTTGCATATTCAACCTTAAAGAGATCTTTCAATCTTTGAATAGCAATATTTTCAATTTTATCAACAACTTCACATCCTCCATAATACCTTCTTCCCGGGTATCCTTCGGCATATTTATTAGTGAGAATTGAACCTGTAGCTTTCATTACGTTTTCACTTGTAAAATTTTCTGAAGCAATTAATTCTAAGCCTCCTAGCTGTCTATCCTTTTCTTCTGATATTAAATTAAATATCTGATCCTGATTATTCATTTTAAAAATAAAAGTGTAAAAATACTAAATTAAGAATTCTGTAGAGCTTCTTTCCCATCATATAAATCAACTATTTATAAACAATTCTTATTATTGAAAACTTAAAATAAAATAGTATAATATCAAATTCGTAATTTTAAGTTGTGAACAGTTCTGTCAACATAAAAAATAAAAAGGCTAAGTATAATTATAATCTATTGGATAAATATACTTCTGGTATTGTTTTAAACGGTAATGAGATTAAATCAATTCGAAATTCAAAAGCATCAATAGAAAATGCGTATTGTGAATTTGATAAAGATGAACTATTTGTAGTTAATATGCACATCGATGAATATGAAAATTCAAATGAGAAAAATTTTAATCCAAAAAGAAGAAGAAAACTTTTACTTAATAGACATGAATTAAAAAAAATACAGAAACAAGTTATAGATGCAGGAATTACTATTGTGGTAACATCTCTTTTTATCTCTAAGGGAGGTATAGCCAAATTGAATGTTTCAGTTGCTAAAGGTAAAAGAGAGTTTGATAAAAGAAATGCAATAAAAGACAGAGATAATAATCTTAACTTAAAAAGAATTAAGAAAAATTTTAATAATTAATCTCTTTCTTTAAGCATTGGAACAAATTTAAAATTCCCAAAATTTTCTTTTTTGAATTCATTATGTCCAATTCTAGTAATTTTTGTCATAATCTGAGTTTTGTCTCCTATTGGAATTATAATTCTTCCGCCAATTTTTAGTTGTAAAATAAGCTCATCAGGAATAATTGGGCATCCCGCTGTTACAATTATTCCATCAAATGGAGAATCATTTTTCATACCGTTATAACCATCACCGTATATAAATTTATTTGGTTTGATGTTAAGCTTATCAAAAAGTTTTGTTGTTAATCTAAATAATTTATGATTTCTCTCAATCGTATAAATATCTAGTTTTAAATACTCAAGAATTGCTGTTTGATAACCAGATCCTGTTCCAATCTCTAAAATTTTTTCCCCAGCTGAAGGAGCTAGTAATTGGGTTTGAAATGCCACAGTAAATGGTTGAGAGATTGTCTGGTCACTACTAATTGGTAAGGCTTTGTCTATGTATGCCTGCTCAGATAACCCGGGATCGATAAACAAGTGTCTCGGTGTATTTTCAATTGCTTTAATGATATCTTTGTTTATAATGCCTTTGTTTACAAGCTCCAATGCTAATAGTCTTCTTCTACCTTTAAATTTAAAGTTATCATTCATTCAACTAATATTAAATTAATAGTCGAAAATTACAAAAGAACATTGTATTTTTAACAAATGATAAAAGTTGGTGTAATTGGAGCTGGTCACTTAGGCAAGATTCATCTTAACATATTAAATAATTCTAGCTTTAATCTTATAGGATTTCATGATACTGATATAATTAGCTCAAAAAAATTAGAGAAAGAAAAAGGCTATACTTATTATGAGGACGTTAACTCCTTAATCCAATCAATAGATGCAGCTATAATTGTATCTCCAACTACTACTCATTATAATATTGCTAAAGATTGTATAAAAAATGGCAAGCACATATTTGTTGAAAAGCCATTAACAAATAATTCCAGGGAAGCAAGAGAAATAAAAGAATTAGCTAACAATAATAAAATTATTGGTCAAGTAGGTTTTGTAGAAAGATATAATCCTGCATTTTTAGCTTGTAAAAAATTCATAAAAAATCCAAAATTTATAGAATCTCATAGATTATCCGATTTTAATCCACGAGGAACAGATGTATCCGTAATAATGGATTTGATGATACATGATATAGATATTATGCTTAATATTATTAAATCAAAAATAAAAAAAATCGATGCCTCAGGGGTATCTATTATTAGCAATTCACCTGATATTGCAAACGCAAGGATTGAATTTGAAAATGGTACAATTGCAAATTTAACATCAAGTAGAATCTCACTAAAAAAAATGAGAAAAACTAGGATTTTTCAAAGTGATGCATACATATCCGTAAATTTCTTGGAAAAAGATTTCCAAGTAGTAAAAATTAGAGATAAAAATAAACTTGATACAGAAAACTCTATAATAGTTAAAAATAATTTAGGAGAAGAAAAAGTAATATATTTTGAGAACCCTGACATCATTGAGGTAAATTCCATTGAAAAAGAATTACTTGATTTTTTTTATTCAATTAAAAATATGTCAAAATCTAAAGTTAGTCTCTCCGATGGTCTTTTGGCACTTGAAGTTGCAGAAGAAATAATGAGTCAACTATGAGTATAAAAAATGAAATTTTATCTATCTCGAATAGTCTTAATAAAAATATCAAGCTAATCGCTGTTTCAAAGACTAGAAGCATTGAGGAAATCATGGAAGCCTATAATTGTGGACAAAAAAGTTTTGGAGAGAATAGAGTGCAAGAACTAGTTAACAAATATCAAAAATTACCTAAAGACATAGAGTGGCACATGATAGGTCATCTTCAAAAAAATAAAGTAAAATATATATCAAAATTTATATCTCTTATTCATTCATTAGATAGACTCTCCCTAGCCATTGAAATCGACAAAAATGCAAAAAAAAATAATAAAATTATAGATTGTTTAATTCAAGTAAAAATTTCGAAAGAAGAGACAAAGTTTGGTGTTAGTATAGAAAACTTAGAGAATTTATATGAAAGGTTACTTGAGTTTGAAAATATTAATATCACTGGTTTAATGGGTATGGCAACATTTACTAATAATGAAAGTTTAATTAATGAAGAATTTAGATCCATTAAAAATTATTTTGACATATTAAATTCTAAAAATAAAAACTTGAAAATTCTTTCAATTGGAATGAGTGATGATTATGTAATTGGTATAAAAAATGGCTCTAATATGATTAGAATTGGTAGCAAAATTTTCGGAAAAAGAAATTTTTAATGTACACAATAGTTGATTTAGAAACAACCGGAGGAAAATTTAATGAAGAATCTATAATTGAAATAGCTGCCTATAAATTTGATGGAACTAAAGTTGTAGATCAATTTATTAGCCTTGTGAATCCCTCAAGAGATATTCATCCATATGTCGAAAAACTTACTGGAATAAGTCCAAAAATGGTTTCGTTAGCTCCAAAATTTCATGAAATTGCAAAAAGGATAATTGAAATAACAAATGAAACCATATTGGTTGCTCATAATGCTCAATTTGACTATAGGATTCTTCAATTAGAATTTAAAAGGTTAGGATATGATTTTAAAATGAAATCTATATGTACAGTAATTTTGTCTCAAGAATTATTAAAAGATCAAGAATCATATAAGCTTGGAAGATTATCAAAAAGCCTAGGTATTCCGCTCAAAGATAGACATAGAGCAAGTGGTGATGCACTTGCAACAGTTGAACTATTTAAAATTCTTATGGAAAAAGACATTAATCAAGAAATTATCAAAAAAAGCATAACAGAGTTTCCAGGTGAAAGTATTAATAAAGTTTTTAAGAATACCATCGAAAATTTGGACAATGGAATTGGAGTCTTTTACATATATGACAAAAACAAAAAGCTAATCTATATTGGTTACAGTGAGGATATAAAAAATAAACTAGTGAAAATTTTTACAAGTAAAAAATTTATCCCGAAATACATACAAAATAATTTTAAAACAGTAAAGGTTCACAAAACAGGAAATATTAACATTGCTGTAATAAAAACTTTGCATGAAATAAAATCATTGAATCCTAAGTTAAAAAAAACAGTAGATCCAAAAATTATCACTTTAATTAATAAACCAATTTTAGTTGAAGAAAAAAAAGATTTCATTATAACATTTGACGGGAAACAAAAAGACGAAAAAAGCTTTATCTTATTTAGAAATTCTAAAATAGTAGGTTATGGTTATTTTGATCTATTTAACAATATTAACTCTATAGAGAAACTCCTTTCAAGACTAGTAAGAGTAGATGAATCTAAAATCATAAAAAATTATGTATATAATTTAATTTCTCTAAAGAGATATAAAAAACTACTAACTTTGATAGAAATTAATAAAACACCAAATATTGAATAAAACACGTCAAAAAATACATGATGTAATATATGAGGCAGACACTCCAGCTGGAAAGGTGTTTGATATTGCTTTAATTATAGTAATCATTATTAGTGTTGTATTAGTAGCTTTAGAGACTGTAGGTTGGATTAATGAGCAGTATTATGAAATTCTTAATATAGCAGAGTGGACTATTACTATTTTATTTACAATTGAGTATATCTTAAGAATTATATCTATTCATCATCCTAAAGACTATATATTCAGTTTTTATGGAGTTATTGATTTACTTGCAACAATTCCTAAATACATATCATTGTTTATAGTTGGAGCACAATTAGAAACAATGATGGCTATCAGGGCACTTAGAATACTAAGAATTTTTAGGGTTCTTCATATCTCTAGATATATAGGTGAATCAAACTTTCTATATAGGTCACTTCTTGTTAGCAGGGCAAAAATTATAATCTTTTTGTTATTTGTACTTATAATGTGTATTCTTTTTGGTACTCTAATGTTTCTTATTGAAGGTCCACAAGCAGGTTTTAATAATATTCCAGAAAGCATTTACTGGTGTATAAGCACAATTTCTACTGTTGGTTATGGTGATATTGTACCATTAACTGGAATGGGTAAGTTTCTGGCGTCAGTACTAATGATACTAGGTTATGGTATTATAGCTGTACCAACAGGTATTATATCAGCAGAAATGGTCCAAAGCAGAAAAAAGGTTGATATTAATACAAGAGTTTGTGCAGAGTGTCTATGTGATTCTCACAAAGACAACGCAACATTCTGTCATCAATGTGGTTCTCATCTTGATGAAGACAAATAAAAATTTAATATTCATTGCTGGACCAACTGGTATCGGAAAGACAGATTTTAGCATCGAGGTTGCAAAAAAATTAAATACAGAAATTATATCATGTGATTCTAGGCAATTCTATAAAGAATTACTAATTGGTACATCACCCCCTAACGAATCCCAATTAAAAGAGGTAAAACATCACTTTATACATAACAAAAGTATTCATGATCAATACAACGTTGGATTATATGAGAAAGACGCTCTAAAAATCATTTATAGTTTGTTCAAAAGAAAAGATCATATAGTTTTTGTAGGTGGTTCTGGACTATATGCAGACTCTGTAATTTATGGATTTGACAAGTTTCCAATAATACCAAAAAAAATTAGAGATAATGTAAGAAATTTATTTAACGAAAAAGGTATTGAATACTTACAAAAAAAAATTCAAAAATTAGATCCTAAATACTTTAATGAAGTTGATATTAATAATTCTATGAGACTTATGAGAGCGCTTGAATTAATAGAATATACAGGAAAAAGCTTTTCTTCAATGAGAAGTGGGAAAAATAAAAAGAGAAACTTTAATACTTCCATAATTTCACTTGAATGTCCAAGAGAATTACTTTATCAAAAAATTAATGAAAGGGTTGAAAAAATGTTAGATAATGGCCTAGAAAAGGAGGTTTTTAAATTAAGAAAATTTAAAAACCTAAATACTCTTAATACAGTTGGCTATAAGGAATTTATTAATTATTTTGAAGGTAAAATGACTTATGAGGAAACAATAAATAAGATAAAACAGAACACAAGGAATTATGCAAAAAGACAAATAACTTGGTTTAAAAAATATACAGACGCAAAAAAAATTAACATATCAAAAAATCTAAAAATAGACTTTAATAAAATAATTTAAAAAATGAAAAAAATATTAATAGCACTCATAATAATAGTATCAAACACTAATTTATTTTCTCAAAATAATTTTAAAAATCAATCATTTGAAATTGGAATTGAGCGTATCGAAAACTTTAGAAATTTTTTAGCAATTAAAAATGATGCAAATTATAAAAGTGAGATGCAACCTTTAATTCAATGGGGTATTGATAACTTTGAAGAATATGGATTTCTAGTTGAAAAACTAGAGACACCAGAGTTACCTCTTCTTTTAGCTACAAAAACAGTTTCGAAAAAGGCCAAAACAATTCTAATTTATTTACAATTTGATGGCCAGCCTGTCGATAATTCTAAATGGAATCAAGAAAACCCTTATAAAGCTGTTTTGAAGCAAAAAATTAATGATGAATTTGAAACAATTGATTGGGATACTTTAGATAATATAAGCTACAATGAAATTCAAGAAAAAGATTTAAGAATTTTTGCTAGATCTTCTTCAGATGCGAAAGGCCCAGTGATGATGATTCTTAATGCATTAGAAATAATGAGAAGAAATGACATCAAATTAAAATACAATGTTAAAATTATAATGGATTTTGAGGAGGAATTAAGTTCCCCAAATCTTGCTGATGCTGTTAAAAAATATTCAAAAAAATTAGAGAGTGATGCTCTACTAATTTTTGATGGACCCAAACATCCAACAAATTTGCCCACTTTGACATTTGGAGCAAGAGGAATTTCTGATATTACATTAATTACATATGGACCAATTGTTCCCCAACATAGTGGTCATTTTGGCAACTATGCTCCAAATCCTGTTTTCAGGATGTCTGAAATTATTTCTTCTATGAAAGATGGTGAAGGAAGAGTTAATATACCAGGATTTTATGATGGTATAAATTTAGATGATGAGACCCTAAAAATATTAGCAGAAGTTCCTGATGATGAATTAAAGATGAAAAATGATATGCAATTTAAAACTCCAGACAATGTCGGTAATAATTATCAGGAGTCAATTCAGTTTCCATCTATAAATGTAAGGGGTATTGAATCTGGTTGGGTAAGAGAAGAAGTAAGAACAATTGTTCCATCAGAGTGTATTGCAGAGATAGATGTAAGGCTAGTATTAGAGTCTGATCCTGTTTACTTACATAATCTTATCAAAAATCATATTAAAAATCTCGGTTATTTTATTTTGGACAGGAGACCAACTAAAGAAGAAAGGCTGAAATATGACAAAATTGTGACATTTGTTTCAAGCTTTGATTATGATGCATTTAGAACAGATTTAGATTCGGATATAGGTATATGGCTTGTGAATTCTTTAAAAAAAACATTTGGAATTGACCCTGTTAAAAAAAGAACAAGTGGAGGGTCTGTTCCTATTTCACCATTTGTTAATACATTGGGTATACCTGCAGTAACTGTACCTACGGTTAATCAAGATAACAATCAACATAGTCCCAATGAAAACATTAGAATTGAAAATTATATTACAGGTATTGAAACTTACTTAGGAATATTAACTGATAATTTTTAGAGCATTAATTATATTTTCTTCAATTTGATCTAGGGTATTATTAGAAACTGAATTATCAAATTCAATACCCGTTATTTTATTGTAAAGCTCAATATATCTCTCTGAGACATTACTTATTATTTTATTTGAAATCTCTGGTAATCTTTGTCCTTCTTTGCCTTGGAAACCATTTTGAATTAACCATTGACGAAAAAACTCTTTTGATAATTGTTTTGGAGTTTCCCCTTTACTCATAAAGTCCATATAAGTATCTAAGTAAAAATATCTAGAGGAATCGGGAGTATGAATCTCATCAATTAAAAAAAGATTGTTATTAGAGTCATATCCAAATTCATATTTCGTATCTACCAGGATTAATCCTCTCTTTTTAGCTAGCTCTGTCCCTCTACTAAATAACTTAAAAGTAATGTCTTCTATTTCTTCATATTGGTCTAATGTAAGAATACCTTGTTTTATAATATCAGATTTAGATATATCCTCATCATGCCCAAATTCAGCTTTCGTACTAGGAGTAATAATGGGTTTTTCAAATTTTTGATTAGATGATAATCCATTTGGTAACACTACTCCACAGATACTTCTTTTTCCTGAACTATACAATCTATCGCAGTGACCACTTAAATAGCCTCTTATAACCATTTCTACTTTTACTGGATTTAGTTTTCTTCCAATTGAAACATTTGGGTCTGGAGATGTTATTAACCAATTTTGAATTATATCTTGTGAAGATTTCAACATTTCTACTGAGATTTGATTTAAAATTTGCCCTTTGAAAGGGATTGGTTCTGGCATAACAATATCAAATGCAGAAATTCTATCGGATGCAACTACTACCAATATTTCGTTAGATATAGTATACACATCTCTTACTTTACCTTCGTATTTAGATGTTTGACCAGGTAGCCTAAAATCTGTTTTAAAAACCGTATTCAAAACCTATTTATTTTCAATTTTCTCATAAGCGTCAATCACTTTTTTAACTATTGGGTGTCTAATTACATCAGTATCATCTAAATAAATTATTTCTATACCCTTTTTTTTTGAAAGTATTTCAGTTGCAGCTTTTAATCCAGATTTTTCTTTCTTTGGAAGATCAATTTGACCAGGATCTCCTGTAACCATAAACTTTGCACTCATACCCATTCTTGTCAAAAACATTTTCATCTGTGCATTTGTTGTATTCTGGGCCTCATCTAAAATAACAAAAGCATTATCTAGTGTTCTTCCTCTCATAAATGCCAAAGGAGCAATTTCAATTGTTCTGTTACTAAGTAACTTTTCAAGTTTATTATTTGGAATCATATCAGTTAACGCATCATACAAAGGCTGCATGTATGGATCTAACTTATCTTTCAAATCTCCTGGTAAATATCCAAGATTTTCACCAGCCTCAACAGCTGGTCTAGTTAAAATTATCTTTTTTACTTTTTTTTCCTTAAGTGACTTAACAGCCATAGCTACACCAGTATATGTTTTACCTGTACCTGCCGGACCAATTGCAAAAACAAGATCGTTTGAATTTATAGATTCATAAAGTTTTATTTGATTGTATGTTTTTGCAAGAACTGGCTTACCTGAAGTACCATGTAAAATTAATGATGGTTTTTTTTTATTAACTTTTGTGTTCTTTATAACTATATCGTCTATTACGCTTGGATCAATTGAATTGTGTTCTGAATAATACCCTAAGATTATTTTAAATTTTTTATTAAAATTCTCTAATTCTTTTTTTTCTCCCAAGGCCTTCAAAGTTTGGCCTCTTTGAATTATTTTAATCTTTGGGAAACTTGATTTAATTGAATTTAAATTTTCTCTTGAAAAAAAATATTGCGGATCGACGTCTGTTAATTCAAATTGAATATCGCTCAATAGATTATATTTAAAAATTTGTTATAATAGATTATTTGATTCAAATTTACATAAAATTTATAAAGTTTTTTACTGCATGCCTATCGTAACACTTACATCAGATTATGGACTTAAAGATTATTATGTAAGCTCTTTAAAGGCAAAATTAATAAGTAGTGTAGATAATGTAAAAATAATTGATATCTCTCATGAGATTAGCCCATTTAATCTAACTGAGGCTGGCTATATTCTTGAAGGTGCATATGACAAATTTCCGGAGGGGACCATTCATATATTAAGTGTTGACTCTGAAATAACACCAGATAACAAACTTATCGCAATAATTTATAATGGTTATTTTTTTATTGGAGCAGATAATGGTGTTTTTTCATTAATTTTTAGAGATAAAAAACCAGAAGAAATCTATGAAATAAACTTACACAGTAGTTATAACTATAAAATTTCATCTGATGATCTTTTTGTAAAAGTTGCTAGTCATATTAGTAGGTCCGGTCCACTTAATGTAGTTGGAAGTAAAATTGGTTCAATCAAGGAGATTAAAAACCTACGACCAGTTGTAAATAAAGAAGCAAATCAGATTATTGGAAGTGTAATTTATATTGATAATTATGGAAATGTTATTACAAATATTACTGAAAAATTATTTAAAGATGTATCTAAAACTCGAGCCTTTACAATTAACGCAAGAAATGTAAAGTTTTCTGAAATTCACAGGAGTTACTCTGATGCAATAGATTTTAATATTGAAAAAAAAGATAGAGAAGAGGATGGAAAAAGAATTGCATTATTTAATAATCTAGGTTATTTACAATTAAGTATTTATAGAAGTAATCCTGAAACAGTAGGTAGTGCTAGTAGTCTTTTCGGACTGAATTATAGAGATGTTGTAAGTATTTATTTTTAGTGTTTGTATCCGGTAGATAACTTTTAAGATTAATAGTAAGAAAAATAGATTCATTTAGATATATTTGAAAAAAAACACATGAAATTCATAGTTTCATCTTCAATTCTTTACAAGGAACTTCAAATTTTAGGAGGGGTTATAAATTCTACAAATACTTTACCTATACTTGACAATTTTTTATTCGATATAGACAACGATAAACTAATTGTAAGCTCTTCAGATTTAGAGTCAACTATGACTACTAATATTAAAATAGAGTCCAAAGACAAGGGGAAGATAGCTGTATCTGCGAAGTTATTAATCGATATTTTAAAAACTTTCTCTGATCAACCTTTGACATTTATTAAAAAAGATAATAGCACAATTGAGATAACTGCTACTAATGGTAAGTATTCTCTTGCTTATCTTGATGGGGAGGAGTTTCCAAAACAGATTGAAGTATTAGATGCTCATGTAACAAATATAAAGAGTATGGATTTTGCTCATGCTATAAATTCAACAATCTTTGCTTCGGGAACTGATGATTTAAGACCGGTTATGAGCGGTGTTTTTTTTCAATTTAATAGTGAATCCTTAAAGTTTGTAGCAACTGATGCTCATAAATTGGTGAAATTTGAAACAACAGAGTATAGTTCTAAAGAAGTTTCAGAGTTTATAATGCCCAGAAAACCACTTCAAATTTTAAAAGGGATTTTACAATCTGGAAATTTTGATTTAACAATTGAACACAACGATTCTAATGTAAAGTTTATATTTAACAACGTGTCTATTACTTGTAGATTAATAGATGGGAAATTTCCAAACTATGAAGCTGTAATTCCAAAAGATAATCCAAACGTATTAACTATTGACAGAATGCTATTTTTAAATTCGGTTAGACGGGTAAGTATTTTTTCTAATAAAACTACTAATCAAATAAGACTTAAACTGGTTGGGTCTCTTTTAAATGTTAGTGCTGAAGATTTTGATTTTAGTAACAAAGCTGATGAAAGTCTTGAATGTGATTATTTAGGTGATGATATTCAAATTGGTTTTAACTCAAAATTTTTAATTGAAATGCTTAATAATTTAGAGTCAGATTCAATAACATTGTCAATGTCACATCCAAACAGAGCTGGTATTATAAGACCTGTTAGTATTGATAAAGGAAGTAAAGAGTCAATTACAATGTTGGTAATGCCGGTTATGTTGAATGAAAATTAGTCACTAGTATTTTCTACTTTATCAGATTCTAATTTATAAACTCCTCCTTCTAACTTTTCACGTATTGAAGCAAACGCGTCAAGTGTTTCAATTATATCTGTTTCATTATGAGAGGATGTCGGTATTAGCCTTAATAAAATTAATCCCTTAGGTATAACTGGATAGACTACAATAGAACAAAAAATTTGATAGTTTTCACGAAGATCTCTAACAAGGGCCATGGCTTCAGGAACACTTCCTTCTAGATATACTGGTGTAACACAACTCTGAGTAGAACCTATATCAAACCCCCTATCTTTTAATCCAGACTGAAGAAGGTTTACGTTTTCCCAAAGTTTATTTTTTAACTCAGGCTTAGTCATTAATAATTCAAGTCTTTTTAATGCCCCTACTACTAATTGCAACTGCAAAGATTTAGCAAACATTTGTGAACGCATATTATATTTCAGATAACTTATAATCTCATCATCTCCTGATATAAATGCACCGGTAGATGCCATTGATTTTGCAAATGTTGCAAAGTAAACATCAATATCATTCTGTACACCTTGATGCTCTCCAGTACCTGCACCAGTTTTTCCTAATGTACCAAACCCGTGAGCATCATCAACTAGCAACCTAAAGTTAAATCTCTTTTTCATTTCAACAATTTCTTTTAGCTTTCCCTGCTCTCCTCTCATTCCAAAAACACCTTCTGAAATTACTAATATTCCTCCACCAGTTTGCTCAGCCATTTTTGTGGCTCTTTCAAGATTCTTCTTTAAGCTTTGCATGTCATTATGTTGGTATGTAAACCTCTTTCCAAGGTGAAGTCTGACTCCATCAACAATACAAGCATGAGCATCAATATCATAAACTATTATATCATTTTTTGAAACAAGTGAATCAATTGTAGATAAGATTCCCTGATAACCAAAGTTCAATAAATATGCGGATTCTTTTGATGTAAAATCAGCTAATTTTTTTTCCAATTTCTCATGTAAACTAGTATGACCTGACATTAGACGAGCTCCCATAGGGTATGCACTTCCATATTTCAAAGCTGCTTCAGCATCAGTTTTTCTAACTTCTGGATGATTTGCTAGTCCTAAGTAGTCATTCACGCTCCATGTAATTACTTCTTTACCATTAAACTCCATCCTATTAGAGATTGGTCCTTCCAATTTTGGAAAGGCAAAATAACCTTCAGCTATTGAAGCCCATTTACCCAGAGGACCTTTATTTTTATAAATTTTGTCAAATAAATCTTGCATAATATCAAATATAATTAATTGAATTCTTTTTTGGTTGATAAAAACTACTATCATAAAATCCTTGATTATTCATCCATTCATCAGAGTAAATTTTACTCAAGTATCTTGATCCATGATCAGGAAAAACAATAACAACAAAGCTATCTTTATTAAACTCACCTTCTTCATTAAGAATATTTACAGCTTGAAAGGCTGCACCAGATGTATAACCAACAAATAAACCCTCCTGAAGAGTAATCTCTCTTGCCATATGAGCACTATCAGAATCTGTGACTTTAACAAACTTATCAATTATTTTAAAATCAGTGGCTGAAGGAACAATATTTTTCCCAAGACCCTCGATCCTGTATGAATATATTTCATTTGGATCAATAATTCCAGTTTCATGATATTTTTTTAAAATTGATCCATAAGCATCAACACCAATAATTTTGACATTTTTATTTCTCTCTTTTAGATATTGACCTATGCCTGATATAGTACCTCCAGTACCACTACATGCAATTAAATGAGTTATTTTACCATCTGTTTGACTCCATATCTCGGGCCCTGTTGTTTGATAATGAGCTTTTACATTTAAATCATTAAAATATTGATTAATATATACAGAGCCTTTAATTTGTTTATTAAGCCTTTTAGCAACTTCATAATAGGATCTTGGATCATCTGATGCAACATTTGAAGGACATACATAAATTTCAGCACCTAGGCACTTCATCATATTGATTTTATCTTTTGAGGCTTTAGAACTAACAGCTAAAATGCACCTGTAGCCTTTTAATAATGAAACCATTGCTAAACTATATCCTGTATTTCCAGATGTTGTTTCAATTATCGTACTCCCTTTTTTTAAAATACCATTAGCTTCAGCTTGATTTAATATGTGTAATGCAATTCTGTCTTTATTAGAGTGACCTGGATTAAATCCTTCATATTTAGTAAAAAATTTACCGGGTATACTCTTTGTCAAATTGTTTAATTTGATCATAGGTGTATTACCAATAAGTTCAAGAATATTATTGTAAGATTTGTTAACTTGTGTCATTATTCAATGAATAATAAGGGACAAATTTACAATAAAAAACTAGTAATCACATGAAAAATTTCCAATTGGGGAACCATCTGGAATTTTAGTTTTTTGAACAGGAATGTAATCTTCAGGTTTGTCAAAAAAGTCGTCTATTTTATAGATTAAAAAATCATTAAAATCAGATGAATCATTTATCAATAATTTTCTTATAGTTCTTATGCTAGATAAAATTTTTGATTTGGATAAATCACTAATATTTTCACTATTGAAGGCAGTAAAAAGGTGATCTAAATAAAGTGTAGATGTATTTTTATTAATTGCAGTCTCATATGCATTAATGTTTTTATTCTTAAATATCGAAATAGTAATTGAATTAAAATATTCATCAAGTGTCAAGTTATCTTCAAACAAACTCTGTTGGTTGATTCTATTTATTCTTTCAGGATTAATCATGAAGGTTAAAGTATGATTTATCAGTGAGCTAGATGCGTTTATATAATCAAATGTCACACCTGTATTTGATATAAAATTTTCCCTTGTACGAGGATTTCTAAAAGACCTTGGGGAAAGAATATTTATAAGGTTTTCGGGTATTATAAGGTTTTCGGGTTTTAATACACTAAGCAATGATTTAAGAGACTCTTTTTGAAAACTGTAATCAACAATATTTATAGCATCATTTCTGTTATTTTTTACAAAATATAAATAGTCTAAACCACCAATAGCTTTGGATGCTGCTTCAATTTGGTATCTATGCAACATATAAATAGGGACTAAAATATCTTCAATTTTATCATAAGGCTCTAAAGATTTAAGATTTTCTAAATCTAAATTATTTAATGCTATTTTTCTAATTTTCAATAGGTTATTTAACTCTTCATAAGGATATTTACCGTTATCCCATAAGTGAGAATATGGATTTGCACTACCAACTGGACGTGAATCTGAGTCACTTAAAAAATATAGACCATTATCAATTGCAGTTTCAAGAATATTATTTAATTCATATTCCTCATTACTTGAACTAGAAAAATCGGTGTAGGCATATTTTACACTCACTTTGTCCCAATCTCCAATATTATATGAGTAGGCATCACTAATATTTATTTCACCATTAACTATCTGTATTTTAGGGTGTGGATAATCCATAACAGATGATCGGTCATTAGCACTTGAAATATAATTATGGGCAAATCCTAAAGTATGACCAATTTCGTGAGCTGATAGCTGTTTGATTCTATCTAGAGATTTATTTTTTATTAATTCTTTTTTATACTTAGAATTGGGGTCATCAATTAGTCCACTTAAAATCATATAGTCTTGTCTGACTCTTAAACTTCCTAAACTTACTTGACCTTTTATTATTTCACCTGACCTTGGGTCTATGACACTAGCTCCATAACTCCATCCGCGTGTTGATCTGTGAATCCATTGAATAAGATTATATCTAACATCCATCGGATCAGCATCTTCGGGTAAAATCTCGATTCTAAATGCATCTTTATATCCAGCACTTTCAAATGCTTCATTCCACCATTCACCTCCTTCAATCAAAGCAGATTTAACTGGTTCTGGTGTTCCATTATCAATGTAATAAATAATAGGTTCTACAGGCTCACTTATTTCTTTGTTAGGATATTTCTTATTTAGTCTGTGTCTTACAATAAACTTTTGTTCAAGAGGTTGATCAATTGGTGTTGAATAATCGTAAACAATGAAAGGGTTACTTCCACTCCTTGGATCAAATTTTCTCTTTTTAAAATTATTGTCTGGAAGTTTTACAAATGAATGATGCTGATTAACAGTAAGATTTGTTGCAGTTGGAGTTACACTTCTTATTAGATTACCAGATGGAACACCCTTAAAAGTAAGAATAGCATCAAATTCAATATTATTTGGAAATGCTTTAGTCCTATTTAATTCAATTGCTGACATTGACCTATCCAAAGTATATGTTCCTGAATTTGATAATTTTAATCTTTGTGATACACCGTGTACATCTTGTAAAATAAAAGGAGTAAGATCAACCTTATAAATTTTATCGGTTTTCTCTATTATCTCAAATCCAAATAAAACTGAACGGGCAAAAGCCTCTGATACAGCTTTGTTTTCGAGTATATTTGTAGAGTTTGATATATATTTTAAATTAGGTTGTATTAATAGAATCTTATTACCCCTCTTTGTAAAATATACAATTCTGGAATTACCCAACTGTCCTCTATCTAAACCTAAGTCATTATTTCCAACACCCCTACTCAGAGAATTAATATATAAGAATTCTTCATCAAGATTATCTATGTTTAAAATAATCTTACCCAAATCTTCATTATAAGAAAAATCCATAAAACCTTCATAATCAGTAACTTGTGAAAAAGAGTAATTTGTTATAAATATTATAAATAGAAGAAATCTTTTCATGATTAATTTTCTAGAAATATAATTTTTTTTTTTGAATCCATATAATTAATTTGGACTATGTTTTCAAAAGAAAATTTAAAAATTCTGAACAAACGTATTGATACGTTAAGGGGGTATCTTTGACGTTTCATCAAAAGAAAAAAAGCTATTAAAGCTAGAAAGTGAATCTTCATCACAAGAATTTTGGTCTGAACCAAAGAATGCACAATCTGTTCTAAAAGAAATTCAAAGATTAAAAAAACAATTGTTAGAATTTAAATCAATTGAAACTAAAATTGAGGATCTGATTGTATTAAGTGAGTTCTTTTTGAACAATGAAATTTCTGAAATAGAAATAAATGAATCCTATTCAGAGCTTATTTCATCAATTGAAACTATGGAATTTAAGCTGATGTTAAATAAAAAGGAAGACACAATGAGTGCAATACTCCAAATTACAGCAGGTGCAGGAGGAACAGAGTCATGTGATTGGGCTGAAATGCTTATGAGAATGTACTTAATGTGGGGTGAAAAAAATAAATATAATATCAAGGAACTAAATAATCAATCTGGAGATGTTGCTGGAATAAAAACAGCAACAATTCAAATTGAAGGAGATTATGCTTTTGGATGGTTAAAAGGAGAGAATGGAGTTCACAGATTAGTTAGAATCTCTCCATTTGATAGCAATGCTAAAAGACATACATCTTTTGCATCGGTATATGTTTACCCTCTTGTAGATGATTCAATTGAAATAAATATTAATGCATCAGATTTATCATGGGAAACAATGAGATCAGGTGGAGCAGGTGGTCAAAGTGTCAATAAACTAGAAACTGCAGTAAGACTTAAACATAAGCCAACTGGGATTACAATAGAAAATTCTGAGACTAGATCACAACTTGATAATAAAGAGAAAGCGCTAATGTTGTTAAAATCACAACTTTATGAGATTGAAATTCAAAAGAATAATGAGGAGAAAAAAAGAATTGAAGATTCGAAGAAAAAGATCGAATGGGGTTCACAAATAAGAAATTACGTCCTTCATCCATATAAAATTGTTAAAGACGTTAGAACAGGTTTTGAAAGTGGAAATACGGATAATATATTGAATGGTGAAATAAACGGGTTCTTAAAGTCATTCTTATTAAATAGTTAAATATTTTAAAATAAAGGTGTTTTGTTAAAATATTAGAGTACTTTCGCTAAAATTATTAAAAACAATATATGAGTACAGGATTAGTAAAATTCTTTAATGATGCCAAAGGTTATGGTTTTATAAAAGAAGATGATTCAGATACAGAGCACTTCGTTCATGTTTCAGGTCTAATTGACAGGATTACTGAAGGAGATAAGGTTGAATTTGAATTAAAAGAAGGTAATAAAGGCTTAAACGCTATTAATGTAAAAGTTATTTCTTAGTTTTTATTGCTTAAAATTAATAAAGCCCTTAGGGGCTTTTTTTTATTTTTCATTATTAGTAAATTTTTTAAAAAGGAATATCATCTTCATTATCCTTATTACTTGGTTCTGAAAAATCACTTAATTTATTCTCAGAGTTTAGTTTAGATTGAAACTCAAAAGGAGAATCATATCCACCTAAGTCTTCAAATTTTCCAAGATTAGCAACAAATTTTAATTTAATCGAATCTAGAGCTCCATTTCTATGTTTTGCAACAATAAACTCACCTTGACCCTCAGATGGTGTCTTCATATCATCATCCCATTCTGTTATACCATAATACTCTGGTCTATAAAGGAATGAAACAATATCTGCATCCTGCTCAATGGCACCAGATTCTCTCAAGTCTGAAAGTATAGGTCTTTTGGTTCCTCCTCTAGTCTCAACAGCACGAGATAATTGAGATAAAGCTATAACTGGGATATCTAATTCTTTAGCTAAAGCTTTAAGATTTCTTGAGATTGTAGAAATTTCTTGTTCTCTATTACCAGCTTTATTAGATGAACCAATATTCATCAATTGAAGGTAATCTATTATAATAAGTTTAATTCCATGAGATGAGGCCAACCGTCTTGCTTTGGCTCTAAGCTCAAATATTGTTAATGATGGACTATCATCTATAAATAATGGAGCTGATTCAAGATCAGATACTTTAATATTCAATTGCTGCCACTCATGTTCAGCTAGTCTTCCAGTTCTTAATTTATCTGATGACAATCCAGTTTCAGATGAAATTAACCTTGTTATAAGTTGAACTGAAGACATTTCTAATGAAAAAAAAGCAACTGGAATATTTTGCCTAACTGAAATATTTCTAGCCATGGATAAAGCTAATGCTGTTTTCCCCATACCTGGCCTTGCAGCTACTATTACGAGATCACTTGGCTGCCACCCAGAGGTCAGACTATCTAACTTTTCAAATCCTGTAGATACACCACTTAGCCCATCTTGATTGTCAATTTCTTCTATTCTTTTTTTTGCCTTAATAACTAGGCTTTGTGCTGTCTCTGTAGAGGTTTTAATATTTCCTTGTGCTACATCATACAACTTAGATTCAGCCTCATCTAGAAGATCCATAACATCAGTACTTTCATCATATGATTTTTGAATAATTTCGTTAGAAATAGAAATTAGCTTTCTTTGGATGTATTTCTGAAGAATTATTCTGGAATGGAATTCAATATGCGCCGAAGAAGAGACTTTTTGTGAAAGGTTAATTAAAGAAAAGTCTCCTCCAACTGCATCAAAATTTTTATTTTTTTTTAAATCTGAAGATACTGTCAACAGATCTATTGGTTCTGACTCTCTAAAAAGTCTTTCAATTGATTCATAGATAAGTTGATGTGATCTTTTGTAAAAAACTTCTGGAGATAGTATCTCAATAATTTCATTCACACCCTTTTCATCAATCAACATTGCCCCAATAACAGCCTCTTCCAGATCGACAGCTTGAGGAGGTATTTTTCCATCTTTTAAGTTAAATACAGGTTGATTATCACTTTCGTATATCTTTAGGGGTTTTCTTTTCTCCATTCAGTAAATTTATGCAAATTGAGGTTTTTTAAAACACAAAATATAAACTATAATTCAAAAATCTTTAAACATATGCTTTGTTGATAACTAAAAAAAATTGTTAACAGCCAAATCAACCCTTGTGATTTCCAATTTTTACAAATTTTTCTCTTCTAGAACTTATCATCTTTTCTTTTGATAGAGATCTGATTTTCTTTGTGAAGTAAATAATATTTTCCTCAACTGATAAAAAAGTATCCTTAGGATTATAATGAGCCCCTCCAAGAGGTTCCATTATTATTTTATCAATAAGTTTATTTTTAAGCATATCATTTGCGGTTAGCTTTAATGCATCAGCAGCTTCTTCTTTATGGTCCCAACTTCTCCAAAGGATGGATGAGCATGACTCAGGTGAAATAACAGAATACCATGTGTTCTCTAACATTAAGATTTTATCTCCTACCCCAATTCCTAATGCACCACCTGAAGCACCCTCTCCAATTACAATGCATATTATAGGGACTGATATATTCATCATCTCATAAATATTTCTTGCAATTGCTTCACCTTGACCTCTTTCCTCAGCTTCTAGTCCAGGAAATGCTCCGGGAGTGTCTATTAAAGTAACTATTGGAATGTTAAACTTTTCAGCCTGTTTCATTAAACGTAGTGCTTTCCTGTATCCCTCTGGATTAGCCATACCAAAATTTCTATACTGTCTAGTTTTTGTATTATATCCCTTCTGAGTTCCAATAAACATATAAGATTGATCTTTAATTTTACCTAACCCGCCTATCATAGCTTTATCATCTTTTACATTTCTGTCTCCATGAAGTTCAAGAAATGAATCTCCACAAATATTATTTATATAATCGAGTGCATAAGGTCTATTAGGATGTCTAGATAATTGAACTTTTTGCCATGCAGTTAGATTTCCATAAACTTCTTTTTTTACTTCAACCAACTTTTTTTGAAGTAGATTGTAAGTCTTTGTTATATCAACATCAGATTCATTCTCGATTGATTTGCATTTTTCAATCTGTTCTAATATTTCTTTAATTGGAACTTCAAAATCTAAAAACTCCATATGCAATATTTATGTAAATATAATCTAATTATAATTTCATGTTGTAGCTTTTCTTAATAAAAAAACTGCTATTAAAAAGAAAAATAAAAGTATACCCCATGACGCGATAGCAGGAGAAAAGTTCGATTTTATAACTAATACGCTGAGAATTTTATCAAGGAATATAAAAAGAAAGCCCAAAGTAACACCTATTGCTAAATTACTCCCAGTACCACCTCTTTTTTTGAATGAAGATACAGACAAAGCAATTAATGTTAGAATAAAACAAGATAAAGGTAAAGTGTATCTTTTATGTCTCACAAGTAAATGAGAATTTATAAGTGGAGAACCTGCCTTTCTTTCATATCTAATTAAACTATTAAGCTCAAAGAAATTAAGTGTTTCTGCAACATAGTTTAGTGGTGACAGATCTTCGATATCAAATTCAAAAACTGTATCCTTTCTAGTAATTTTTCTTAACTTTTCATTGTTTTCGTAAATTTTTCTTTCAACAAAGTTTGTTAGTCTAAATATGGAATCATCCCAACGAATAGTTGTAGCTGTTATTTTGTGATTTAATTTATTGTCTTTAAAGTTTTCTAAACTAAAATTTAATGCTCTCTTTCTCTTTGGGTCATAACTACTGACATAAATAAACTCATTATCATTAATCTGTTTAAATAATCTTGAAGTTTTTCTTTTCTCATCAGACTTTACATTTTCAGAAATAAATTCATTAAAATTTTTATTTGATATAGGAACAATAAACATTCCTGATATAATTGCAAATAGTACAATTAAAGTTGCAGAAAAAAAATAAGGCATTGCAAATCTTCTAAAAGAAATACCTGATGAAAGTATAGCTGTAATCTCCGTATTATTTGCCAATCTTGAAGTAAACCAAATAACAGCTAAAAATAAAAATATAGGGTACAGCTGATTACCAAAATACCAAATAAAATCAAAATAATAACCTACGATTAAATCTGTAGACACTTCATTCTCTCTAAACTTATCAATTTTTTCAGCAAAATCTACCATTATACCAATTGGTATAAATAGACCTAGCATTACAAAGAAGGTTGCTAAATATTTTTTAATAATATACTTATCGATGATCTTCACAAAATCAAAATTAACAAAGTAATTACATTCAAGGCTGGATTGTTAACTTTTTATATATAAATAATGATAAAAAGATTTTAAAGAGCTTTGATACTGATTTCTTTAATTATAAATTTACTTAAATATGAACGAAGATATTGAAAAGCTTGTTTTTCAAGTTAGGAGAGACATCCTTCGTATGGTACATAACGTGAACTCAGGTCACCCTGGAGGCTCACTTGGATGTGTTGAATTTTTTGTAACTCTTTATAAAAAGTTATTAATTCAAAATAGCAGTAAAGGTGAAAATGATCAATTTATTCTTTCAAATGGTCATATATCCCCTGTTTATTATAGTATTCTTGCAAGAACAGGTCACTTTGATATAAATGAGTTAAATACATTCAGAAAAATTGGATCAAGATTACAAGGACACCCAACTAACCATGATGATTTACCAGGTGTGAATGTCTCATCAGGATCTCTAGGTCAAGGTATTTCTGTTGGAGTTGGAATATCCTTATCCAAAAAGTTAAATAATGATAATTCATTAGTTTATGTTCTCACTGGTGATGGAGAATTACAAGAGGGACAGAATTGGGAAGCATTTATGTTTGCCTCAGCTAAAAAAGTTGATAACATAATTGTAACCGTGGATTATAATGGTCAACAAATTGATGGTGCAACAAAGGATGTCTTAGATATAGGAGATTTAAAGTCTAAACTTAAATCTTTTGGGTGGGAAGTACTCGAGATTAAAAATGGGAACTCACTCGATGATATACTTAAAGTAATGACTCATGCAAAGAAATGCACAAAAAAACAAAAACCAGTAATAGTATTGATGAAAACTGTTATGGGAAACGGTGTTGATTTTATGATGCATACTCATAAATGGCACGGAATAGCTCCTGACGATTCGCAATTAGAAATTGCTTTAAAACAAAATCCTGAAACCTTAGGTGACTTTTAATATGAAAGAAATTATAAACCAGGGAAATAAAGATACAAGATCAGGATTTGGGGAAGGGTTAACTGAATTAGGTAGATCAAATAAAAGTGTTGTTGCGCTTTGTGCTGATCTTACAGGATCATTAAAAATGAACCAATTTGCAAATGAAAATCCAGATAGATTTTTTCAAGTAGGAATCGCAGAAGCTAATATGATGGGAATTGCTGCTGGGCTAGCTACAGGAGGTAAAATTCCCTTTACTGGAACATTTGCTAACTTTTCAACTGGTAGAGTTTATGATCAAATAAGACAATCCATTGCTTACTCCAATAAAAATGTAAAGATATGTGCATCACATGCTGGAATTACTTTAGGTGAAGATGGGGCAACACATCAAATACTAGAGGATATTGGCTTAATGAAGATGTTACCTGGTATGACAGTCATTAATACATGTGATTTTAATCAAACAAAAAACGCTACTCTAGAGATAGCCAATTTCAACGGTCCTATTTACCTTAGATTTGGGAGACCCAAAGTTGCAAATTTCACAGACCCAGATAAAAAATTTGAAATTGGTAAAGGTGAGATATTAATAGAGGGAACAGATGTCAGCATTGTTGCAACCGGACATCTTGTCTGGGAAGCTATTCAAGCGTCCAATGAATTAATGAACATGGGGATTAAATGTGAAGTAATAAACATTCACACCATAAAGCCTTTAGATGAAGATATTATCCTAAATTCTGTATCTAAGACTAAATGTTTAGTTTCAGCTGAGGAACACAATATATTTGGGGGATTAGGAGAAAGTATTTCAAGGCTACTTGTGACAAGATTACCTGTAGTTCAGGAGTTTATAGGAACAAAAGATACATTTGGAGAATCAGGAACCCCAGAGGAGTTGATGAAGAAGTATAGTCTCGATAGTAAATCAATCATTAAAGCAGTACAAAAAGTGATTGAAAGAAAAAAATAGATATGAGAAACATACTTTTTACATATGTCATTTTTACCTCTTCTATTTTTGCTCAGGGTAATTTTGGTGTAAATTTTGGTCTGAATGACGATAATTTTGGATCAATTGAAAATGTTAAAAATAAAATTGAGAGTTATGATCTAGACTTAAAAAATTCAACTGGATTTCAGTTTGGCGTATTTACTGAAATTGATTTAATCACCTTTTATATAAGACCTGAGTTTAACCTAATTTTTTCAAAATCAAACAATGCATCAGCATTTCAAAATGATATAGATAATGTTTCACTTCCTTCTGTAAGTATTGCTGAACACAATTATAAATCAACTGACATTCAAGTTCCAATAATTTTTGGATATAAAATTATTGGACCATTAAGTGTATTTGGTGGTCCAGCATTCAAATATAGAATCTCTAACTCCAGCAATTTTGAACTTGAGGAAATAAAAGATAAGTATACTTTAAGTCTTATGCTTGGTTCTAGAGTAAAAATAAAATCATTTAGCCTAGGTTTAAGGTATGAAAGGGGGCTGAATAATAATGAGATTTTAATAATAAATGCCAATGGACTTGAATTAGATAATGCTAATGTTGATCTTACTACCAATAAGCTTTCTATAAATTTATCATATGATATTCCATATAATTTTTTAAAGAAAAAAAATTAATTATCTGGATCTAGATAATCTGGAATACCATCATTGTCAGTATCATCAATTTTTGAGTCTCCATTTTTATCTAACTCATTTTTTGTTAACACACCATCACCGTCGTCATCTACATCATACATATTCCATAATTGGTCACCATCTGTATTATCACCAAAAGGAGTGCCATCTCCGTTAACATCCTCAAAAATTGACAGAATACCGTCATTATCATGATCTGTGTCAACATGAGTCATCAATTTGACTTTGAAAATTAAAGGAGAGTATTCAGGAATATTCCCGGGTGTATTGTTAAAATATGCAATACCAGATGGCATAAAGAATAATCCTATACCAAAAGATGAATAATTAATAGTCCCATCATCATTCTCTTCAAAATTCCCTGTCTTTAATTCAGATATACCTTCACGAAAACCTTGTAATGTAGATGCCAAATCAAGCCATATTGGGAAATCTCTATCATCAAAAACAAAATTGTCAGTAAGCATTCCTTCATAGGCTACATAAACAGAGTCCACAATCGATGGCTTATTATTAACTCCTTCTCTTGCTATTATGTAATATAAGTTGTGCGATGTTACGATGCTATCCTCATCAATAACATCAAGTCTTTTAATCTTTGCTTGATCAAATAAAGATATTCGAGAAGAGTTTGCAGTAATTGTATCGAAAATAATATCAACATTTCTATCTGTATTATTTACTTGTTCATAATTATATGAATGAGTTTTCATGAATGTTTCCAAAAGATCCTGGTCAACCAAGACCTGTTCATCAAAGTCACGAATTTGAACAGTAGTTGAAAGATCGTCATCTTTATTACACTGAGTAAATATTAACGAAGCAGTTAATAGAAAAAATAACTTTTTCTTCATAATTTAGAGCGAAGATACGACTTTACTTTATTTATATAAAAAGGTTTAATAATGAAAAAATTTGATATTAAAAATCTAATTCTAGATAATAAAGATGTAGAAAATAAAATTAAAAGAATCGGTTTTGAAATAATAGAGGACAACATAGATGAAAGAGAATTATATGTATTTGGCATATCAAAAAATGGAGATTTAATAAGTAAAATACTTACAGACCATATATCAAAAATTTCAAAAATTAAAACTGTTACTATAAGAGTTAATGTTAGCTCCAATAAAGTTGTTGATTTTAGTAAAAAATTTAATGTTTTAAATAAACCTGTTGTAATTGTAGGTGATGTATCACAATCTGGTAAAACATTTCAGGTTGTCATTAGTAATTTAATGAGTAGTAAGCCTAGTAAAATAAAAACAGCAGTAATAGTTAATAGAGATCAAACGATGTACCCTGTTAAAATAGATTATTCTGGACTAAGTCTTTCAACGTCTGTAAATGAACACGTTGACTTAGTTATTGATAAGAATGGAAAGTGTTTAGTCTATCTTAGTTAAAGCGTTTATGATACTATCTCTTATAGCTTCAATATTATTATCTGAAGTCTCAATGATGATATTTGATTTTTCATAATAGAAACTTCTTTCAAAAAGATGTTTGCCTATAAACTCTTTGAGCTTTTCTTTACTTTTAATGTGAGATATAAGAGGTCTAATATGTTTTTTCTGATACAATCTTTCAACAAGATTATTAATTGAAGTCTTCAAATAAATTGATTTTGAATTAGGAGTTTCATTCAAAATTTTAAAGTTGTTTTCAAAACAAGGTGTTCCACCCCCTGTAGAAATAATTTTATCACCACTTTTCTTACTCAGTTCAATTAAACATTTATTTTCAATATTTCTAAAGTAAACTTCATTATTTTTTTTAAAAATATCTGATATCTTTCTACCCTCAATTTTTTCAATGTATTCATCTAAATCAAAAAAATCATAGTCAAGATAATTCGATAAGGATTTTCCTATCACGGATTTACCAGCCCCCATATATCCTACTAAAAAAATGGTCATACAAATTCGATTATAATTAACAAATTTATAATAAAAAAGATGATTGAATAATGAATATTTCAATGTATATTTGACCTCTTTTTTAGACC